>LFFM01000345.1_pt1 | contig 31812 bp, 38 predicted proteins | sample 643131 | NCBI WGS metagenome assembly LFFM01 (sample SAMN03777445, study PRJNA286221) | soda lake metagenome | biome: soda lake; feature: Kulunda steppe; material: water; isolation source: sample Tc-Br brine of Tanatar trona crystallizer | place: Russia: Kulunda steppe | collected 2011-07
AACCCCCGATCGCGGACCGCAACCCCCGATCGCGGACCGCAACCCCCTTACGGCGGACCCACGCGGGTACAGGTATGCAACCGACAGGGGAGCTTCGCGGCGACGTCGTCCACGTCGGTGGCGACGCGCGGCAACGCTTCTACGACTCCCGCGGCTACGGCCGTCCGGTCTCGGGCAACGAGATCGCGCTCTCGCGGGTGGAGGCCGCCCACCTCCTGTTCCGCGGCGACCTCTCGGGCGTCGTGCCGGACGCCAGCGGGCGTGACACGCTCGGCTTCGAGCGCTTCTTCGTGTCGAGCGCGGCGCGAACGGACCGATTTGCGGTGCGGTTTCTGGTGTACTCCGACCTCCGCGACAGGGGATTTTATCTCTCCCCGACGCGCGAGAGCTGGCCGGGAGGGACAGTCGACGTCGACGGTGACGTCGATCTGATCGCCTACGAGCGCGGGTCGACACCCGCCAGCGGCGACGTGCTGTATCCGGTTCGGATCGTCGGCGAGCGGGAGTCGATCCCGGCGGCCGAGCTCGGCGAGGTGACACTCGCGGTCGTCGACGAGGAGAGCGACATCACGTACTTCGAGACCGGGACGCCCGACGTCAAGGGGGAGACGGCGTACGAGCCGCCCGGGACCGTCTCCGGCGTGTTGGTCGACGATCGCGTCGTCGTCTGGGAGCCGCCTGACGGGCTGTACGAGCGTGGTTTTTATGGCCAGCCGCTCACCGGACGGGCGACGGCCGTCGAGAACGCCGTACAGCTCTCGCTGGTGGAGGCCGCGTCGCTCGCGCGGCGCGGAGCGCTGTCGCTGTCCGGAGCGGTCGGGGGCGAGAGACGCCCGCCGGAGGGAGAGACGACGGCCGATCGGAGCGGTTCGCCGGCAGCCACCGAGCCGGAACGGACCGTCCGCGATCGGGGACGAGCGGTCGAGGGTGACCGATTCAACCGGCGGCTGGCGGTGTACGATCGGCTTCGTGGCCGATCGGTCGTGCCGAAGACCGGGTTCAAGTTCGGCGCCGACTTCCGGACGTATCTCGACGTGGATCACGTCTCCGATCTGCCGCACTCGAAACAGCTCGTTCGCGTCTTAGAGCCGGAACACCGGTTCTCGCCCCGGGAGCTGTCGCTCGACGTCCGCCTCGCCGGCGGCGTTCGCAAGGAGATGATGTTCGCGCTGACCGACGGCGACGAGGTTGACTGGCTCTCGACGACGCGACTGACGCCGTGACCGTTCGGACCCTCGGCAGCGGACCGACCGTTTCGGCGGGTTGACCTCCGATCGTGATCGACCCTCCGGACGGTGATCGTCCCGTCGGTCGGGGACAATGAGCTTTTCACGGCACGGCGCGATCGGTCGTATATGAGTGAACTCCTCGACCGCGCGGACAGCGCGTTCTCGACTCACGACTCCTTCGAGCGCGACGGGGATGACGCGTGGGTGTCGACCACGACGGCCTTCGACGGACGTGTGGGGCTTGGGACGACCGACGAGGGACGGCTTTGGCTCGACGTGACGGTTCGCGTGCCCGTCCTCTCAGCAGTAACCGTCGACGAGGTCGCCGACGTCGTCGAGGACGGGTGGACGGAGACGTTCGAACGCCGCGTCGTCGACGTGGGGGGCGTCGTGCGCGGCGATCACGAGTTCGATCCGGACGTCAACCGCGACGGAGAGACGATCACGGTGACGTTCGAAGTCGTTGACGTCGACGGACGGCGGGCGGTCGACGACGCCGGCGCGCTCATCGACTTCGTCGAGGGGACGTACGTGCAGGGCGTGATCCCCGGCTACGAGTACACCGATCCGGTCGCAGGGCTGCTCTCGGCGGCCCGTCAGCAGGGGAACGGGGGAGCGTTCTGAGCCGAACGCAGCGTGGGTCCGGAATCGACGGCGTCAGGGGCGGACGACGCGGCGAACCGACGAACCGAAGCGACGTCCGTACGGGATGAAGGGCTAGCAGGCGGGGCGAGCGGTCTCCGGTCGGACCCCCGCACGACCGTCTCGACCGATCCGGAGCGGACCTCAGCGCACGGCGGGAGTGGCTCGGAATCGTATAAAAGGAGCCGGACCCACGGGGCGGGGCGGTCCGATAGGCGGAAAAGCGGGCGGAGCGTACGGCGGATATGCTCGCGCTGCTCGGCTTCGTGCTGCTCGTCGCGCTCGTCGCGTTTCACACGCTCGTGGCGGGCGTGCTGACACGGTTCTTCCGGGTACGGCTTGCCACGATGTGGGGGTGGCTCCTGTACACGGCGGCGTTGACGCCGGTCGTGCTGCTCGGATCGACGATGCTTTTCACGGGCGTGTTCGGCGTTGGTGCCGGCGTTGACCTCGGCAGTTCGGCGGTGGTCGTCGGCGTGTTCGTGCTGCTTCCGACCGCACTCGGTGCGACGGTCGATTACCTCTATATCCCCCCGCCCGAGGAGTACGAACTCCCCGACACGCAGTGACGTTGTCCAGCGCGTCCTCAGTCGATTCCGTGCGCACGTCGCGTCCATCCGGATCGCTACGCGTCCCGTCCAGCCACCAGCTCGTCGATGGCCACGTCGACGCGTTCGATCACGTCCGTCAGCGGACGGGTCGCGTCGACGCGGACGAACCGGTCGGGCTCGTCGTCGATCAGCCGCTCGTAGTTGTCCCGGACCGCAGACAGATAGCCGCCCTCCTCGTACTTGTCCGTCCGTCCGGAGCGCTCCGCCGCGGTTTCGGCGTCGAGATCGAAATAGATCGTCGCGTCGGGCGGTCGCGAGAACGCCGCATGCACCTCGCGGACGTACGCCAGCGGTCGGTCGACGCCGGCGTTACCCGCGGCGAGCGTTGCCGCCTGATACGCGAACCGCGAGTCGGAGTAGCGGTCGGAGATAACCGTCTCGCCGGCGTCCAGCGCGGGTCGCACTACCTCGGAGAGATGGTTCGCGTGGTCGGCGGTGTACAGGAACAGCTCCGCGAGGGGATCCGCGTTCTCGTCGTGGATCGACCGACGAACGGCGTCGCCGTACCAGCTGCCGGTCGGCTCACTGGTGAACGTCGCGCCCGGGTATGTGTCGCGGAGCGCCTCCCAGACGGTCGTCTTGCCGCTCCCGTCGATCCCCTCGAGCGTGATCAGCATGGTCGCGTTCCGGGGTGCTGTCGCATAAATCGCCCGGGTCGCGAGATCGCCCGGAGCATGGTATCGCTCGGTCGGAAAGTGGACGGCTGGCGGATCGGGAGCCCGTCGCGCGTCATGCGCGTGTCGGACGATTCGCGGTAAGTTTACGGTGGATCCTTCCGATGCGTGTTCCATGAAGGTGCTCGTAGCCGGCGGGACCGGGTTCATCGGGTCGTACCTCTGTCGGGCGCTGGCAGACGGGGGACACGACGTGACTGCACTCTCCAGAACTCCGGAGGACACGCCGGACGGGGTCGAGTCGACGATCGGCAACGTGACCGCCTACGACTCGATCGAGCCTTCAGTGGCCGAACAGGACGTCGTGGTGAACCTCGTGGCGCTCTCCCCGCTCTTCGAGCCGAAGGGCGGCAATGAGATGCACGATCGGGTACATCGTGGCGGGACCGAGAATTTGGTTCGCGCGGCGGAGGCCGGCGGCGTCGATCGGCTCGTCCAGCTGAGTGCGCTGGGAGCCGACCCGGACGGCGACACTGCGTACATCCGCGCGAAGGGACAGGCGGAGGCGATCGTTCGCGAGAGCGATCTCGAGTGGACGATCTTTCGCCCCTCGGTGGTGTTCGGTGAGGGCGGGGAGTTCGTCTCCTTCACGAAGCGGCTGAAGGGAATGTTCGCGCCGGGCGTGCCGATGTATCCGCTTCCCGGCGGGGGACGTACCCGGTTTCAGCCGATCCACGTGGCCGATCTCGTCCCGATGCTCGTCGCGGCCGTCGAGGACGACGAACACGTCGGCGAGACCTACGAGGTCGGCGGTCAGGAGACGCTCACGCTCCGCGAGGTGACCGAGTTGGTGTACGAGGCAGAGCGCAAGGGCGTCCGGATCGTGCCGTTACCGATGCCGCTTGCGAGGGTCGGGCTCACCGTCCTCGGGGCGGTTCCGGGGTTCCCCATGGGGCCGGATCAGTACCGCTCGCTGACGTTCGACAACACGACCGGCGACAACGACGTCGGTGCGTTCGGCGTCGACGAGGCCGAACTGACGACGCTCGCGGAGCATCTGGGGATCGCATGATGAGTGTGATCGCCGGGCGCGGGCGGGCGTGGGTATCAGGCGTGGTAACCCCATCAGAAGTCTTATATCCCACATCCGTCTGTGTTTTTTTCAAGGACGATCGGGGTTCACGATGAAACTGGCAATGATCGGATTCGGACAGGCGGGGGGAAAAGTCGTCGACAAGTTCCTGGAGTACGACAAGCGGACGGGGTCGGAGGTCGTCCGTGCGGCCGCCACGGTCAACACCGCCAAGGCCGATCTCATGGGACTGGAACACATTCCCGAGAGCCAGCGCGTGCTCATCGGGCAGTCGCGCGTGAAGGGCCACGGCGTCGGCGCCGACAACGAACTTGGCGCCGAGATCGCCGAAGAGGACATCGACGAGGTGCAGGGAGCGATCGACTCGATCCCAGTCCACGAGGTCGACGCGTTCCTCGTCGTGGCCGGGCTCGGCGGCGGCACGGGCTCGGGCGGCGCGCCGGTGCTCGCGAAACACCTCAAGCGGATCTACACCGAGCCCGTCTACGGGCTCGGGGTTCTCCCCGGCAGCGACGAGGGGGGCATTTACACGCTCAACGCGGCTCGATCGTTCCAGACGTTCGTCCGCGAGGTCGACAACCTCATGGTGTTCGACAACGACGCCTGGCGGAAAACGGGCGAGTCCGTCCAGGGCGGCTACGAGGACATCAACGAGGAGATCGTTCGTCGATTCGGCATCCTCTTCGGCGCCGGCGAGATCAAGGAGGGCCAAGAGGTCGCCGAGAGCGTCGTCGACTCCTCGGAGATCATCAACACGCTCTCGGGCGGCGGCGTCTCCACGGTCGGATACGCGGAGGAGGAAGTAGAGGAGCGCAGCTCCGGCGGGCTGCTCTCACGGCTCCGCAACGACGACGACGGCGACGAGCTGGACAGCGCTCACACGACGAACCGGATCATGAGTCTCGTGCGCAAGGCGGCGCTCGGTCGACTCACCCTCCCGTGTGAGATCGAGGGTGCCGAGCGGGCCCTGCTCGTGCTCGCCGGACCGCCGGAGTACCTCAACCGGAAGGGGATCGAACGCGGCCGCAAGTGGCTCGAGGAGCAGACCGGCTCGATGGAGGTCCGGGGCGGGGACTACCCGTACCGCGGATCGGGCTTCGTCGCGACCGTGATCCTGCTTGCGGGAGTCACCAACGTCCCGCGAATAAAGGAGCTCCAACAGGTCGCCATCGAGGCGCAGGACAATCTGGCGGAGATCCGCGACGAAAGCGAGGAGAACCTTGACGAACTCGTCAGCGATGACGAGGACGAACTCGAGTCGCTGTTCTGACCGCCGCCGCTCGATGCGCGTTCTCATTCCGTTTTCGCTCGATCGCCCGAAGTCACGGCTCTCGGACGTGCTCAACCCGGCGGAGCGTGAGTCGTTTGCACGGTCGATGCTCGCCGACGTCCTCGACGCGGTCGACGGGGCAGGCGGGACGCCGGTCATCCTCGCCACCGAGCCGATCGAGCCGCCGACCGCCACCGACCCGCGGGTCCGCGTCGACGACCGGGATCTGACCGCCGCGGTTAACGCCGCGCTCGACGGGGGCCTGACCGCCGTCGCCGGCGAACGGGAGCCGGTCGCGGTCGTCATGTCGGACCTCCCGCTGGCGACGCCGCGGTCGCTCCGGCGGCTGTTCAGGGCCGACGGCGACGTCGCGATCGCCGCGGGGTGGGGTGGCGGAACGAACGCGCTCGTGGTCCGCGATCCGGCGTTCCGGGTCGATTACCACGGCGCGTCGTACCTCGACCATCTTCGTCTCGCGGCCGACGCAGGCGCGGCCGTCGCCGAGGTCGACTCGCGCCGACTCGCGACCGACGTCGACGAGCCGGACGACCTCGCGGAACTGCTCGTTCACGGGGACGGCCGGGCCGCCGGATGGCTGCGCGACGCCGGATTCGAGATCGACGCGGACGGAGGCCGCGTCGGCGTCAGTCGGGAGTGAGCGACGTCGGCGTCAGTCGGGAGAGCGGGGCCGCGTCGGTCCCGCAGTCGACGTCCCCGTGATCCGACGACTCATTTTTATGTCTCGACCGCGCACGGACAAGCGTGTTCCCGGGGGCCGACGAGCACGACGTTGACATCCACGTGGCCGACGAGGACGTCGAGCGGCTGCTCTCCGTCACGCCGGACGACGTCGGGCCCGCAGGTCGGCTCTCGTTCGCGCGGAACGTGTTCGTGCCGTTGACGACCGCCTGCCGGTACACCTGCACGTACTGTTCGTACTACGACGTGCCCGGCGAGGCGACGCTGCTGAGTCCCTCGGAGATCCGCGAACGGTGTCGGATCGGTGCCGACGCCGGATGCACGGAGGCGCTTTTCACGTTCGGCGACGACCCCGACGACCGCTACGTCCGGATCCACGATCAGCTCGCCGAGTGGGGGTTCAACTCGATCCACGGGTATCTCTACCGAGCCTGCGAGATCGCCTTAACGGAGGGGTTGCTTCCACACTCGAACCCGGGCGATCTGACGGCTGCACAGTTCCGCCGGCTCCGTGAGGTGAACGTCTCGATGGGCGTCATGCTCGAGACCACCGCCGATGTGGACGCCCACGCGGGCGGCCGTCGAAAGACGCCGGGCCAGCGCCTGAACACGATCCGTGCGGCGGGGCGGCACGGGGTTCCGTTCACGACCGGTATCCTCGTCGGCATCGGCGAGACGTGGCGCGACCGCGCCGAAAGTCTCCTCGCGATTCGGACGCTCCACGAACGGTACGGACACGTCCAGGAGGTGATAGTGCAGAACGTCGTCCCCAACGAACGGTCCGACTTCGATCGCCCCGACGTCGACACGATGCGACGCGTCCTCGCGATGGCTCGCGTGGCGCTGCCGGACGCCGTGTCGGTGCAGGTGCCGCCGAACCTCTCGCCCGCGGCCGACCTGCTCGACTGCGGAATCGACGACCTCGGTGGGATCTCGCCGGTGACTGAGGATTATATCAATCCGGACTACGCGTGGCCGGCGCTCGGCGAACTGCGGTCGATCGCTGACGACGGGGGGGTGCCGCTCGTGGAACGGCTGCCGACGCACGCCCGGTATCTTCCCGAGGGGATTCGGCCGTCGGACGTGGAGCCGGCCCCGTCCCCGGTCGGCCGAGACGCGTGGGTGCCCGAGACGATCACGGAACGGATCCGGCGTGCCGATCCGCACGGCCGGCGACTCCGGGCGGTCGCGCGGGGAGAAGGTCCCCTCTCCGCCAGACCCCCCGGTGACTGACCGTCGTTCGATCGCTTCCCGACGCGCCCGCGGAGCGCGACCGATCCTCGCCGTCGACCGGACGTAAGGAAATGCGCCGCCAGTAGCTTCTTTATATATACGATCGAATACGTGGTCGATGTATCCGTTACAGATGGACGAGCTGACGGGCGTCGTCGACGTCGGGGGTATCGCCGTGTCGCTGGTCGCGTTCGTCGCCGGCTTCCTCGCCGTGTTCCTGCTCGGCAAGTGGCTGTTCGTGCCGGCCGTGCGTCGCGTGCTCGGGTCGAGGGGGTTCGACGCCGTCGTTCGGAGCCTCGGAACAAGCGTCGCAAACGCGGTGGTGTGGGTCGCGGCGATCGCGATCGCCTTCACCGTCGCCGGCTACGGAGCGTTTCTGTCGGCGTTCGCCGTGTTCGGCGGTGCGATCGCCCTCGCGGTCGGATTCGCCGCACAGGACCTCCTCGGCAACTTCGTCGCCGGAATCTTCATTCTCAAGGACAAGCCGTTCGAGGTCGGCGACTGGATCGAGTGGGACGGCAACACCGGACGCGTGGAGGACATCGACCTCCGCGTCTCGCGGATCCGGACGTTCGACAACGAGCGGATCACCGTCCCGAACGGCGACCTCGCGAACAATGCCGTGACGAACCCGGTCGCGTACGACACGCTCCGACAGAAGTTCGTCTTCGGGATCGGCTACGACGACGACATCGACCGGGCGACGGACATCATCATCGAGGAGGCGGAGGCACACGACGCGATCCTCGACGATCCCGGTCCGTCGGTGCGGCTCGTCGAGCTTGGCGACTCCGACGTCGGGCTGCAGTCCCGGTGGTGGATCGCCGAGCCGGACCGAGGTGACTTCGTGAAGGTGCGGTCGGAGTACGTCCAGTCGGTAAAGGAGTCGTTCGACGAGGCCGGCATCGACATCCCGTACGTCCACCGGCAGCTCACCGGAAGCGTCGAGATGGCGGAGTCGGTCGCGGCCGACGAGTAGTCGACGCGTCCCCGGTCACTCCGTTCGGGTGGCGACGTGGATCCGACACGGTCGGACGAACCGCCGATTCGGGGCCGGACGAACGGCGGGACCGAAACCGAACCGCACACCGGTCCCCGCCGACCTGCTCGTGAATCGGGGTGAACGCGAACGCCCCGTGTCGCCGTGCCCGGAGTACGCCATTTAAGTTCCCGCACGGGGTATCCGTGACCATGACGTTGGAGGCGCTGACGACGAACGACGGGGAGCAGGTGTACGTCGACCGACGGCGAGCCGAGCGTGGTGCCGACGGACCGTTTCACGTCGTGTTTGCCGACGTGGACGGTGCCACTCGGTGGGGATTTCACTGCGGCAACTGCGGAACGACCGACACCGCGATGGACACGATGGGTCGCATCCAGTGTAACGACTGCGGAAACATCCGCAAGCCGGACGAGTGGGACGCCGCCCACGAGTGAGCTTACCCCACCCAGCTTCGCTGGGAGGCAATGACCTCGCTCGGTAAGAGTGGAGCCTCCGATCGATGTGGGCGAGTCGCCCGTCCCGAAACCGGCGAGGGCGTCTCCGCGATCGAACTCGCGGACGTCCGGGTCGCGATCATAACGCACTACCTGGAACCGGCCGAACGGTGCGGACATGTCGACGTCGACGCGAGTGGTAGTGTACGTCTCGCTCGTCGCCAGCGCGGCGATCGCGGTCGCGAAGTTCTTCGCGTATCTCGCGACCGGAAACGCCAGCATGCTGAGTCAGACGTACTACTCGCTATCGGACGTCGGCAATCAGGTGCTGTTGCTCGTCGGGTTCCGGCTGAGCGAGAGCGGTCCGAGCAGACGGCACCCGTTCGGCCGCGGAAAGGAGCAGTTCTTCTTCGCGTTCGTCGTCACCGTGTTGCTGTTCGGCGTCGCCGGCTTCGCGTCCGTCCGGGAGGGGTACGCCGCGCTCGGGACGCCGCTGCCCGTCGCGGACGTCCGGATCAACTACGCCGTTCTCGGCGTCGCACTCGTCTTCGAGGCGTACGCGTTTTATAAGTCGTATCAGGCGGTCGACGAGGAGGCGGACGAACACGGATTCGACGGGGTGTACGGAACGTTCCGCCGGACGAAGGACGGGCCGCTCATCACCGCGGCGACGGAGAACCTCGTCGCCGTCGTCGGCGTCGTCGTCGCGATCCTCGGCATCTATCTGTCCGACGTCACCGGCGACCCCGTGTACGACGCGGTCGCGAGCGCGACGATCGGGCTGCTGTTGATGGGGTTCGCGCTGGCGCTGGCGTGGGAAAACCGGAGCCTCATGGTCGGCGAGGGAGTGACGAGCCGACGGCGGACGGCCATGCTCGACGCGGTCGACGACGTCGACGGGGTGGAGGCGATCACGGATCTGCGGACGATGCACCTCGGTCCCGACTCGGTGCTCGTCGCCTGCGAGATCGCGTTCGACCCCGGCCTGGACACTGCCGGCGTGGAGGCCGCCGTCGACGACGTCGAGGCGGCGATCCGCGAGGTGGTGCCGGGGGCGAACCGGATCTACGTGGAGGCGGAGTCCGACCGGATCGTCGGGGCCTAATCGGGCGGCGAGGGAGGACTACCCGGTCGGGAACGACGCGGACCGGGGCCGATAAGGTCGTCCGGAGTCGACGTTCCGTCGAGATGCGGGTCACCCTCCTCGGTACCGGCGACACGACTGGCACGCCGACGGTCGGCTGTGACTGTGACACCTGTGAGACGGCGCGCGAGCGTGGCGTGTCGCGCTCGCGGTTCTCCGTCCACGTCGAAAACGAGCGGACCGGCGACTCGCTGCTCGTCGATTTCAGCCCCGACTTCCGGAGCCAGTTTCTGGATCGGGACGTGCCCCTGCCGGACGCCGGAGTCGTGACCCACATTCACTTCGACCACCTCGACGGGCTCGGCAACGCCTACCGCCTGTTCGACGGGCTACCGGTACACGCGCCGGGCGAGACGGACCCCGCGACCGACGAGAGCGTCGCGGAGACGATCCGATCGAAGTACGACTACCTGGGCGACCGGATCGGCGTCCACGCCCGTGATCCGTTCGAGACGTTCGAGACGTGCGGGCTCCGGCTCCGGTTCGTGCCCGTCGACCACCCGCCGCTCGCCTGTTACGGCGTCGTCGTCGAGGACATGAGGACGGGGACGAAGCTCTCGATCACGGGCGACACCAGCTACGCGATCCCGGAGCGGTCCCGCGTCGCGCTCGCAGAGCCGGACCTCCTGTTGGCGGACGCCATCGTGCCGGCGTCGCTGTGTGAGTCGCACCCGATCGGCGGACGACACGAAAACGCCGACGGCGTCCCCCGCACGTTCGGGTCGAAACACATGACCCGCGAGGGCGCCCTCGATCTGGCCCGGAAGCTGAACGCCGACCGGACGCGGCTCGTTCACGTCGCGCACTTCTATCCGCCCGATGAGGCGTTCGCCGAACCGCTCGCGGTCGACGGGGAGACGTACGATCTGTAGCCGATCCGGACGGCCCGTTCGGGGCCACCGTCGGTATTTCGTTGGATCGATCGGGTCAAAGAAGAGCCATATGCGTCGAGCGCCAATAGATCGTATGAACGCAACCTCCACGCAGTCGCTCCGGACGAAAGGCACCCTCTTTTGTCCGGACTGTGCCTTCGAGAGCCCTCCCGACGGCGAATGGCGAACGGTCGACGGTTGCCGGTCCCGGCGACTCGTCTGTCCGGATTGCGGAACCGTCGTCGACGATCGCACCGAGGTACGAGCGCTGGATCCGCAGCCCGCAGACTGAACCGCCCGACCCGGGGATGAGTCGGCGGCGGACTGCCGTCCGTCGACGGGGGAGAGATGTTTCTCTCGACCGGAGGGGCGACGCGTTCCCGGCGACGGGAGGTGCAGGAACGCTTCGCGACGAACGAGGGCGTGCTACTCGATCAGGACGGCGTTGACCTGGCCGGTCTGTCCCGGCCGCGAGGTGACGCGCGCACGACCCGCGGAGGTCTCGATCACCGCGCCCTTGGTGATGATGTTCCGTCGCACGTAGTTGACGTTCGAGGGGTTCTCGACGACGTCCTCGATCTCCGCCTCGGTCACCTCGCCGCCGTCGGCGACCTGCGCGACGTTCGTCGACAGCGCGCGGACCTTCGTGTCGGTACCGCGGGAGTCGATGTACTGGACACGGGTCTCGCCGACGGTCGTCTCGGCCGGTTCGCGACCGAGCTGGTGGCGCTTCTTCTTCGAGGCATGCTTCAGTCGACCGCCGGTGCGCTTGCGCGTGGAGCGTCCCTGATCTTTCATACGAACATGAACAGCCAGCGAATACTTGAACCGTTCGACTCCGCCCGAGCGCCGCGAGGACCGACGAAACCGCGCTTCCACGGCTACCGCACGTCCGACCCGATCGGAACGGTATCGACGATGGTCGGGTCGATCATGCGAGCGAGAACGACGTACGGCACGTCGGCGGCCGGCCCATCGGGATCCGACCCGCCGCCGTCCGGCCCGAGGTGCCGCGTCCGGAACGCCTCCGCGATGGCGCGGCCGGCCCGCTCGTGGTCCACATCGTCGACCTGATTCACGAGCGGGACGACGGTCGCATCCGGAGGGACGCGCTTCAACCCGCCCGCGGCGCTCGCCAGCGTCGCGCCGACGACCGCCGGCGTGATCTCGTCGCCGACCGCGACGTCGACGCCCGCGGCCGTCGCGACCCGAGCGACGCGCTCCGGCCGATGGACGAGCGCCTCGGTCAGCGGCTCGCCGACGACGCCAGCGGAGACCACCGGCACGACAACGTCGACCGCGTCGGGGATCCGCGGCTCCCGCTCGTTTGGAGCCTTGAACTCCCGCAGTCGGGCGCCGTCCGCCTTTATCAGGACCGGACCGTCGTGGGCCGCGATCAGTTCGTCGACCACGTCGAGGTCGTATCCGCGGTATCGGTCCTCGCGTTCCTGCTCGGGGACGACCCCGATCGGGAACGCGTCGTCCGGAGCTGTCGCGACCGCGTCGACGGGATCCCGCGTCGTCTCCACGCTCGCGACCGCGTGGTCGAAGATCGGTATTCGGACCGTCGCCGTGACGACCGCACGCGGCAACCGCTCGGCGAGCGCGTACAGCGTCGTCTTCTTGCCGCCCGCACCGACGACTGCGACCGCCGATCCCGACGCGTGAAACGCCTCGGCTGGTTCCATGCACTGTCGTTCGCCCGACGACGGCAAATGGTTGCCGGAGACGGCCGCCGGCCGACCATCGAGGAGGCCGGCGTCGGGAGGACCGGCGCACGGTTCCGAATCCGGATCCGCCCCAGTTCCCAGATGTGATGTGCGGCGCCGACACGTTATATGTGATCCGTACGGTGGATCCGTTGACACATGCACCAGGGACCGCTCTCCCGGCTTCGGGCGAGCTACGGCGCGAAACTCGCGCTGTCGCTGATCGGAGTCATGGGGGTATCAGTCGCCTACGGGCTCGTCGTGTACTCGCGAGTCGCGGAACTCGGCACCGCGGGTGCGGAGATCCGGTCGGGGCTCATCGGAATGACGCTGTTGACCGTGATCGGGCTCGCGCTGATCGGCGTGACCGTCGGATCGAACACCGTCATCTCGCTGCGCCAGCTCACCGTCGCCAGTACCGACGCGCTCGTCCGTATGAGCGGGGAGAAGGACGGACCCCCCGGAGCGATCGACCGCCGGATTCCGGAGCCCGCGGACTGAAGTGTCGAACCAACGGGTGAAATCGCGTTCACCGAGCGCTTATATGAATCCCCGAAGAGGATCGGAATGGCCGCACGGGAAATCGTGTGCCTCTGACAGATCGATCCGATGCCGCCGTACGGCGGCTCCCGTCTGCGGCTTTCGAACGACGCCCGTCCGCAGGTTCTCGACGACCGCCATCCGAAACGCCTCGACGATCCGGCGAGCCACGGGGACGGGCAGGCGGTAGCGATTTACCCCGCGGCGACGACACACGCGTATGACCGGCGAGGATCCGGCGACCGACGTGGAGTCGACGCTCCGGAGCTACGGGATCAGCGTCGAGGCGATCGACGGCGGCGAGCCGCTTGAACTCACGTACATGACGGCGTTCCCCGGCCGCGAGATCCACAGCCGGGAGATCGGCCGTGCGCTCAACGCGCTCATCGACCGCGCGGAGGTGGAGGCGTGGGATCCGGTCCGCGTCGAGGCGACGGTTGTGCGGTCGCCGGGCGACCCGCTCGGAACGTGGCGCGCCGACGCCGCGTGGTTCGAGCGCCTGATCGACGACGAGTTGACCGAGACGGAGTTCTCGACGCGCGTCTTGGAGACCGTTCGTCACGTCGACCCCGATCCGGACGAATCGGACGCGGACGACGCGAACGGCCCCTCGACGGACGTCACTGGAGGGACGAACTCGTGACGCGACGCCGTCCGATGAATCGTGCCCAGCGTCGCGTCGAACGCCCGCCCCGCGAGCGATTCGCCACCGGACGGCTCGCGTTCGACGTCGCCGGGAGGCGGTGTCGCGGAACGCTGTATCTTCCGGGCGGGGACGCAAGCGACGTTCCCGTCGTCGTCATGGGTCCGGGGCTCGGGGCCGAAGCGAGCTTCGGGCTCCCGGCAGTCGCCGAGCGGTTCGCCGACGCCGGATACGCCGCGTTCGTGTTCGACTACCGCGGGTTCGGGGCGTCCGACGGCGACGCACAGCTCATCGATCCCGCCGGACAGCGCGCCGACTACGCCGCCGCGATCAACCGCGTCGGCGACGTCGACGCGATCGGCGGCGACCTGGTGGCGTGGGGGACGTCGCTGTCGGCCGGCCACGCGCTGACGCTCGGGGCGGAGCGACGGGACGTCGACGCCGTGATCGCGCTCGCGCCGCTGCTGGACGGCCGGGCCATCGCCCGCAGCCGCGGCGGGGACTACCTCCTTCGTGCGGGCGTCGAGGGCGTTCGCGACCGTCTCGGGCGTCGGTTCGGACGGGGGCGGACGGTCCCGATCGTCGACGACACGGCGCCGATCGCCGCGATCACGGAAGCGGGCGCGAAGCGAGGATATCTCGATCTGGTCGACCGGGAGTCGGCGTGGCGAAACGAGACGCCCGCACGTTCGCTTCTCGGCCTCGCGACCGACCGGCCGGTCGAGCGACTCCCGGACATCCGTGCGCCGACGTTGCTCCTTGCGGGAACCGACGACCCGATCGTCGACGTCGGCGCCGTGGTCGACGCCGCCGAGACGCTCCCCCGCGGCACGCTGGTGACGATGCCGGCCGATCACTGCTCCCCGCTCGGCGAGGATTTCGAGCCGGCCGTCGGCCACCAACTGTCGTTCCTGCGTGACGCGCTCGATCCGTAGCCGTCGGTGAGCCGGGGTGATTTTTTGTTCGCGGCTCCGTGAGGTCGGGCATGACCGTCGTTGCGCTGTTGAGCGTCGCACCGGTGATCGAGGATAGCATGTCCGCCGAGGTCGCGAAGGCGGTGGCCGCACTCGACGAGTTCGACGTGAGCTACGAGACGAACCCGATGGGGACGGTGATCGAGACCGACGACATCGAGACGCTGCTCGCGGCGGTCGGTGCCGCCCACGAGGCGGTCGACGCCGACCGCGTATCGACGGTCCTGAAGATCGACGACAAGCGGACGGCCGACGCCTCGGCCCGCGAGAAGGTCGACGCGGTCGAGGCGCATCTCGGTCGCGAGGCGAAGCGGGATCGCTGACCGTCGGGTCGTCGACGGGCCGTCCGTTGAGCCCGCGGCTCATGTGGCGTCCACCGCCACCGACCCGCCGACGTCGGCGTCGCCGGCGGGATTGTCGACCGCGACGTCGACGGTCGTCGTGCGAACGGCCGTCACCTCGTCGTGTCCGCCGAGCACCTCGGCACGGAGAACGACGTCGAGGGTCGTCGTGGCTGTTTCGCCGCCCGCCAGGTCCGGCGCGCTCAGCGTCTCGCTCGTCACGGCCGTACCGCGCGCCGTCGCATCCGCCCGATCGAACGCGACCGTGAGTTCGCCGTCGACGGCACCGAACTCGGGTGGATCGCCGCCGTCCGGTTCCGACCCGGAGGCGACGCTCGCCACGTCGCCCGGCGTCGCAGTCGGGTCGTCCGCAGTCAACGTCTCCTCGTACACCCGATCGACGCCCGTGTCGGTCCCCACCGCCAGCGTCACGGTCACTGCGTCGACCCCGTCGCCGAAATCGCGCCACGAGAGGTCGACAACCGGGGAGAGATAGACGGACTCCACGCGCCCGTCGTTGCTCGTCACGGTCGGTCCGTCGCCCGCCTCGAAGGCCGCCGGGTCGGCGTCGATCGCCGCCGCCGGTCCGGACGCGGTCACCAGCGTCGCGACTGCCGCAGTCGCGGAGCCGGCGAGCCCGACGAGGGCGGCGAGTATGGATCGTCTGGTACGAGCCGACGTCGTCCGTGGATCGAGGGAGTGAGTCGTCATCGCGGGGCGAGTTGCGGCGCTATCTGATATAAAGGGTCGGGGCGGTGGAACCGTGTGGCGAACCGGTTCAGCTACACCGTCTCGAGGACGGACAGGATACGCTTTACCGCCGCGCCGTCCTCGAGGAACACGAGCGTCCGCGGCGGGCGGACGGCCTTCGGCCGAACGCGGAGGTCGGCGGCGTCGGCGGCGGCCGCGACCGCCTCGACCGCGACGAGGAACTCCACGCGGACGCGGTCGGGCTGAACGTACGCCTCCGCGACTCTGTCGAACGCGGTCTCCGCCGACGCATCCGTCCCGGTTGCCGACTCGCGGACGACGGCGTACGCGAGCGCGCCGTCGGCCGTCGGATCGACGTCCGGGTCCGCGTCGGTGACGTCGAGCGCGCGAAGCCGACCGCGGTTCCCGACGATCTCGGAGGCGAGAAGTTGGGCGATACGGACTCCGTCATTGAGCCGGTCCCGGACCATCAGGAGCCTCCGACGCTCATTCCACGTCCTCCGTCAGGTCGGTTCGGACGTCGGCCGCGAGCCGCTCGGCCGCGACACCGTGCTCCCGGGCGTACAGAACCGCCGCCGCCTCGATCGTTATCGCGAGCGCACGCTGGCGCTCGTTGATGCCGGCGACCGCCCGCTGTTTCTCGACGCCGGCGGCGACGATCGCGTCGAGGGCGGTCTCGAAGGTGGACTGTTCTCGGAGGACCGACTCGTCGGGAGTGAACCCCTCGGGGATCGTGACCTCGGCCGGATCGAACTCCACGAGGAGATCCCCGTCGACCTTCGTGAGCAGGCCGCGGCCGACGGCGACGTCGACGAGTCGCTTCGCCTGGTCCGGCGAGAACCAGTCGTGATCGAGCGAGAGCGCGACGACGAACTCCCCCTCGCCCAGCCGTTCCGTCCCGCCGTGTGTGAACGGGACGGCGACGGCGGCCTTCAGACTCATAGCCGTGCGAGGGCGACCTGCCTTCTAAAAGTATTGAACCGCGAGCCGAACTGCGGGCGCGAGCCGATCACTCCTCCAGCTCGAAGGCGACGACCACTTCCGCCTGATACTCCCGCTCCGGGGCGTTTTTGATCTCGACGCCGAACTCCTCGACTTCCGCCCAGTAGACGTTGTCCAGCGTGTCTTCCGCCCGGTCGATCGCGTCGTCCGCGGCGGCGTCGAAGCTCTCGGTGCTCGTTCCGATCAGCGTGATCTTCTTGAAGACCATGTGTCCCGACGCTTGTTCACACTGCATATTAAAACGGTGGGCGAAGTGATTAAGATGGTGGACGAAATGGAGAGAACGGTCGAGGACGCCGATAGGGAGCCGAGGACGGAGGGACGGATCGAGCGGGCGTTGGCGATAACGATCGATCGGAAGAGCCGGCGAAAAATCGAGATCGCGGGCGTTCGCGACGAGTCGAGCGGCGTCAGGGGCTTCCGGGTGCGCCTTCCATCACGGTGAAGTCGTCATCATCGACGCCGATCACGGCCCAGTCGTACGGCGGCTTCACCGACACGAGCTTCTCACGGAGGTCCTCCGCGTTCTCGCGCCACGTCACGAAACACCGGAGTCGTGGTGTTTCCCCGCCGTCAGCGAGATACGACCCGAGATCGTCGACGCCGTTGGAACACAACGCCGTGACGAGTACACGTCGCCACTTCCGCTCGGCGACGAACTCACGACCGTCGCCGCTGACGGTGTACCCTAATTCCCGAAAAACGTCTCTGGCCTCCGTCGTCGGTGGGATGCTCGCAGGGGCCATCTATCCCAATATCGTTTCCCCACCATGATAAGCTTTCCCACGATTCTCGGAACGGAGAACGGGCAGCATGCCGGGTGTCAGAGCACCGTTCCGTGCTTCTTTCCGGGCAGATCCTGTTCGACGTCCTCGTCGAAGGCGAACCGGGCAGCCAGCGCCTCGCGCAGCGTCGACGGGAGAACGGTCTCGCATACCACCACCTCGCGAGCGTGTCGCTGGTCACGAGCGGGGAGGTCGGCAGGCCGGTCGAACCGACGACGGTCGACCCGACTACGGCGCGTCGAGCACGGTTTCCAGCCGGTCGACCAACTCCTCGTTGCCGACGTACAGCGGGACGCGGTCGTGGACGCCTTCGGGTTCGACGTCGAGAATCGGCGCCGAGCCGTCCGTCGCCGCCCCGCCGGCCTGCTCGACGATGTAGGCGATCGGGTTCGCCTCGAACGAGAGCCGGAGCTTCCCGTCGGGCGCGTCGACAAGCGCGGGGTACGCGAAGATCCCGCCGTATGTGAGCACCTGGTTGACGTCGCCGACCATCGCACCCCCGTACCGGAGTTTCAACTCGTCCTCGATCTCGCGTGCGTACGTCGTGAACGCCTCGGGCCAGTCGGGCACGCGGCCGCCGAAGCCGTACACGGTCGGATCGTCGGGGAGCGTCAGGTCGTCGACGACGACCGATCGGGTGACCGACGCCTCGGCGTCGGGCCCGGCGTCGCCGTCGCCGGGCGACGCCCGCTCGATAACTTCTTCGCGCACCCCCGACCCGTCTGCGATCACCATCGTCGTGATCGGCCCGTACAGCACGTATCCGGCCGCGACGAGGTCGCGCCCAGTCGCGGGAAGCGGGGCGTCGTACACCCCGACGACGGTCCCCATCGCGTTGTTCGACCGGAGGTTCGAGGAGCCGTCGAGGGGGTCGATCGCGACTGCGTACGCCCCCTCACCGACGGCTCCGCCGGCGTCGACGGCGGCCTCGCGCTCCTCGCTGACGAACGACCCGACGCCGTCGATCGCGGTGATCGCCTCGCCGAGCAGCTCGTCGGCGTACAGGTCGCCGGCCATCACGCTCTCGCCCGACGGGTTGTCCGCCCCGCTCTCGACGCGCCGACCGGGGAGCGCGTCGCGGATCGCGGGCGCGGTCTCGGCGACCGCGTCGAACACCGCCTCGACCGTCGCGTCCGACCCCGTCATCACGCCGTGCCTTCGGCGATCGCCAGCGCCTCCGCCGGATCGGCCTCTTGGAAGATGACGGCCTCCAGCGCGTCGAGGATGCGCTCGGGATCGTCGCGTTGGAACACGTTTCGCCCGACTGCGAGGCCAGTCGCGCCCGCGTCGATGGCGTCGGCGACGTTCCGGAGGAACGCCTCGTCGTCGCGCATCGTGCCGCCCGACATGACGACCTTCGTTGGACCCGCCATCCGGACGGCGTCGGCCATCGCCTCGGCGGAGCCGGGGTACTTCACCTTCACGACGTCGGCACCGAGCTCCAGCCCGAGGCGTGCGCCGTACGAGATCACGTCCGGACTGCCGTCGTTCCGCAGTCCCTGGCCGCGCGGATACGACCACATGACGACGCCCATGTCGTGTGCGCGGGCGCCCTCCTGGGCTTCGCGGAACTCCTCGGCCATCTCGACCTCGTGGTTCGACCCGCCGTACACGGTGAAGCCGATGGCGTCCGCGCCCAGTTCGGCGGCGTACTCGGCCGAACAGTTGACCGCGCTGTTCGGCTCACCCATCCAGAGGTTGGAGGTGCCGTTGAGCTTCAACAGGAGGTTGACGTCGTCCTCGTACTCCGGATAGTAGCGCTCGGCGATGCCCTTTTGAACGGCCAGCGACGTCACGGCGTCGTGTGTCGCCAGCTCGAAGAGCCGCTCCGGGCCCGCGGTCGCCGGATTCGGCTCGAAATCGACCGGGCCGTGCTCGAGCCCGTGGTCGTACGCGAGGATCAGCGACTTCCCGTCACGTGAGATCGCGTCGTCAGCCTGTGGGATCATCACCTCATATCTGCGTACACATCCACAAAAAATAGCGGGTCTTCGTGGGCAGTCGCGAGACCGGAGATTCGAGTACACGGCCCGAGAGACGAGTGTACGCGTTCACGCTGGTGAAAGAAACACTACAGTCGTAGTAACAGCTCGTCGGCCGGCGCCCGAGCGACACACGCCGACACGACCGATGACGGGCGCGAACTGTGCGAATCGGCGTCCGACGCTTCTCCATATATAAAGGCACGTGAGCCGTCGGCGACGACCCTTATCAACCGAAAGCGACACGCACAGGATCTTCTAGCGGTCGGCGCGCGCCGCGAGCGGGCCGGCGGCCCGCGAGCGACTGCGCGAGGGAGTCGGCGGGTTGCCGCGATGCGGTGCGGGTCCCGCGAGTCTCGCGAGCGGGACATCGGGAGTCGCAGCCCGGCAGCCCACTACTGTAGGCAGCCCGGACCGTCTCCCGGTATTCCGCGGCAACCCGCCGACGAGGCTGGGGAGGCGTGAGGCTGCGGTCCCGTGAGCGTCGCGAGCGGGACCTCGGGAGTCGCAGCCCGGCAGCCCGCTACCGCAGGCAGCCCGGACCGTCTCCCGGTGGGGCGAAGCACGCCGCAGTAAGCACTCAAAAGGCGGTCGGGCGGTGTCTCCGGCGCGTTACTGCACGCCGGAGGCCAGCGAGACCCGGTTTGTCTCGCCAAGCTGAGAGACCCCCTTTTGAGCGCGTGGTTCGAGAATTCTCGTCATCCCGAAAATCTCCGATTTTCGGCGACAGCAAGGCGCGCGAGCCGTCGCGGCTGGGGCGTTGCAGGCGGTGACGTCGATCCCAGCAGCAGCGACTCACCGAGCAACCACTTATAAATCGACGTCGACACCACCCACGTATCCCTTATAAACACCACCAACTCGCTCGACACTATATGCTCCCCGCATCGCTCGGTGGGGATTCACCGCGTCGTTCGAGACCGGAGTACCGGTTCGGCGACGCTCCGCTCGGCCAGTTATTCGAGGGATTTCTGGCGGCTCTGGAACTCGCCGCCACACTCGCAGCCACCGGGATGGGTTTTTGCCTCCACGATCCGACCGCACTGCAGACACTCGTACTCGCTCGTGGCGTCCGGGTCGTTCTCGTGCAGGATGTCCTGTCCGTGGGGCATGTCCTTGCTTTAGAGTCCGTGTGTATAAATTTTGATTATATTAATCGTATAAGGCACAAGTTGTGATGTATTATGACACTAAAAGCCGCGGTCGAACGCGGAGGCTTTTATCCGCGGCTACGCTGGTGGGAAACGACCGATGGCGACGCCGATACTCAAGTGGGCAGGCGGAAAGCGTCAGCTGCTCGAGGAGCTGTACGCGCGGTTCCCGGCGGCGTACTCCCCCGGCGAGCACGCCTACCACGAGCCGTTTCTGGGAAGCGGCGCGCTGTTCTTCGACCACGAGCCGACTCGCGGCACCATAAACGATCGGAACGCGCGGCTCCACAACTTCTACGTGCAGGTCCGCGACCGACCGGACGCGCTGATCGAGCGATGTCGTGCGTTCGACGACCCCGAGAGCGACCCCGATCCGGACCGCGAGTTCGCCGAGACCGACCGACAGGACCGCTCCGTCGACGCGTACTACTACCAGCAGCGTGCACTCTTCAACCGGCGCCCCAACGACGAGGTGTTCGATCCGCTGGCGGAGGCCGCGCGGCTCCTGTATCTGAACCGGACCGGATTCAACGGGCTCTACCGCGAGAACGCCGACGGGGAGTTCAACGTCCCCATCGGTCGGTACGTCGACCCCGACTGGGTCCGCGCCGAGGAGATCCGTGCCGCCAGCCGCGTTCTCGGTCGTCTCCCCGACGATGCGCTTCGACGAGGGGGGTACGAATACGTGCTCGACGCCGCCGTCCCCGGGGATCTGGTCTATTTCGATCCGCCGTACGAACCGATGAGCCCGACTGCGGACTTCGCGGAGTACAGCGCCGGCGGGTTCGACCGCGCGGACCAGCTCGATCTGCTCGACGTCGCCCTCGAGCTGGCGGACCGGGGCGTCCACGTCGTCCTCTCGAACTCCGGCGTGATGTACGACCGCTACGACGACGCGGGACTGTCCGTCGACCGCGTGGGCGCGACCCGCGCGATCAACAGCGACGCCGACGCCCGCGGCGAGGTGCACGAGGTGATCGCGACCACCGTTCCCCCCGATGAGCGACGTGGCGCGGACCAGCGGTCGCTGGGCGAGTTCGAGTAGGCGTCGGGACCGCTTCGGTTCCGTCCACAGGTCGTGGTCCCGGGGGCGACTCAGCGCGTCCCGTCGGCTCCGGACGGAGTCCCGATCCCGTCGCCCCAGTAAAACCACGGGCCGAGCAGGAGATAGCCACACGAGAGAAACAGCAGCGCGAACGCGAAGCCCTCGCCGATCCAGTCGGGGAGCGCGGGCACAACCGCGTTCGCGACTGGCGCAAGCACGACGGCGGCCTGCACGACGCCCATCACGAGCGCGTCCTGCGCGTGGAGGTCTGGGTAGGTGATCGTCGACCCCATCAGCACGGCGAACACCGCGGCGAGCCCGACGAGGATGCCGGGCGCGGTGTATCCGGTGAGCACGGCCGCGGCGATCACCGTCGCCGCGAGCGTGGTGGGCACGCCGACCGTCTCGCGACTCTCGCTGTCGTAGGCGGTGTACATCCCCAGCCGAGCGACCGCCATCGCGACGAACAGCGCGGCGACGCCGAGGCCGATCCCGAACGGAACCGGGTCGCTTCCGAGCGTCCACGAGTCGAGCACGACGACGGACGCCACCATCGCGGGCGCGACGCCGAAGGAGGCGACGTCCGCCAGCGAGTCGAGGTACGGACCGGCCGGCGTCGAGCCGCGGTGGCGGGCGACGACGCCGTCGAGCCCGTCCGCGATGGCCGCAAAGAGGATCAGCCGGGCCGCAAGCTCGACGCTGACGGTGGCGGCGACGACCGCGAGAAATCCCACGGCCGCATTCGTCACCGTCACGGCGTCGGCGAGCCCGAGACGCCGGATCACCCGCAGGTGCATACCGGATCGGTCGACGACGCGCTTTTTAGGGTTTGTTATCGGAGCCGCCCCGCACCCGCCCGAGCGATCGTGGATTCTCGCCGCGTGAGAGAAACCGCGATATTGAAACGACGGCGACCCCGAGGGATCGTATGCACCGGCGACGGTTTCTGGGACGCATCGGGACGACGGGCCTCGCGGTCGGCACGGCGAGCCTTGCGGTCGGCACGACGGGCGCGCTCGCCGGCTGCCTCGATGACGACGACTACGACGTCGCCATGACCGCCGACGGCTTCGTTCCCGACGCGCTGACCGTCGATCCCGGAACGACCGTCGTCTGGGAGAACACGTCGAGCCGGCGACACACGGTCACCGCCTACGAGAACGCCATTCCGGACGCCGCCGAGTTCTTCGCGTCCGGCGGTTTCGAGGACGAGACGAGCGCTCGCGACGCGTTCTGGTCCGACTTCGGCGGGGAGTTGAACAACGGCGATCGGTTCTCCCACACCTTCGAGGTACCCGGGCGCTACGACTACGTCTGCATCCCCCACGAGGAGGGCGGAATGTACGCGACCGTGTTCGTCGAGGAGTAGTCGCACGGCTCCTCGACCGCCGCCACGTCGCTTCCGGCTGACCGGTCCCGCGTCGCTTCCGGCTGACCGGTCCCGCGTCGCCTCCGGTCGGTTGCCGCCGGGTCGCGTCCGACTCAGCCGTCGGCGAACAGCGCGTGGACGTACTGGTGTGTGAACGCCGCGTAGTACAGCGCGGACAACGACGCATCGGCGAGCAGGCGGAGCGGCCCCGCCGTCGTGAGCCCGACCGACCGCACCGCGACCGTGGTGTCGTACAGCGTCACCGAGAGCACAACCGGGCGAGCCGTCCCGCCGATCCGCGTGTCGAGCAGCGCGCCGAGCACGAACAGTCCGAGGAGACCGACGGTGAGCGCGACTGCCCGCACGCGGTGGACCGCGGTCAGCGACCAGCTGACGCGGAGCGCCGAGACGGGGCCGTACCCACCGACGAAACACGCCTCCGGGAGGAAGCAACATTTGACGAGGACGGCGAGCACCGCGACGGCCGTCGCCACGAGCAGCGCCGCGTCGACGGCCGTCGCGTGTTCCTCGAGGCCGGCGGCCGCGAGGACGCTCCCCAGGGCGGGTGAGAGCCACGTGGTCGCGGCGACGACGATCACGAACAGCACGCCGCCGACGACCGCCGCGGCCGCGAGAAACGCCGGGAGGCGACGGAACACGGTCCGAAGTCGGGATGGCGAGTCGATCGGCGTCCAGTCCGGCGTCCCGTCGGTCCGGTGCCTCCGACCGCTTCGGAGCGCCCGGGCGGTGAGGAGTCCGACGTATCCCCGGCCGAGAAACACGCCGACGAACCCGACGATCGCGGCGAGCGACGCGGCGTCGGCCGGTCCCCGTTCGAGCACGATCTGCGTCGCTCCGACCGCCACGAACGCCACGATCACGATCGGGTTGGCGCGGAGGACCCCGAGCGCCCACAGAAACGCTCCGGGGATCGACCGACGAACGACGTCGTAATCGACCGCCTGACACCGGACGCAGCCACATCCCGCGACGTCGTCGCGGTGCCTGATCGTGGGCTGAGCGACGGAGCGCTCGGGCGGAGCGACGGAGTGCCCGGACGGATCGGACGCCGTGCGGTCCCGCCGGCTGGTTGCGTCGCGCTCGGCGAGTTCCCCGGCGGGGTCGGCGGAGGGATCGTCGGCGGGGTCGGCCGAGGAACCGTCGGCGGGGTCGGTGGGCGTGTCGTCAGTCACGGATCGGTGTACACGCTAGCTTGACACACACGGGCTTCGCTCTTTCGAGACGCGCCGGAGCCGACGTCGGACCGTCGTGACCGTCCCGTTTCGGCCGATCAATCGAAAATCGATCCGGACTGATGGATCACGGGACGCCTTCGTTGGGAACGTTTATGCAGCAACGTCGAATATCCTCGCGTATGTCGATCACCCTGCCCGGTCCGACCCTCGGCGTCGTCGGGGGCGGACAGCTGGGACGGATGCTGGCGGAGGCGGCCTCGCCGCTCGGCGTCGACGTCATCGTCGTCGATCCGACGCCGGACTGTCCGGCCGCACCGGTCGCACGCGACCAGATCGTCGGCGCGTTCGACGACCCGGAAGCGCTCGACGAGCTCGCCGCTCGCACGGACGCGCTCACCTTCGAGATCGAGCTGGCCGATCCCGAGCTGCTCGCCGACGTGAGCGACGAGCACGACGTTCCGGTCCACCCCGACCCGACGACGCTAGAGACCATTCAGGACAAACTGGTACAGACGGAGTCGCTCGCGGACGCCGACATCCCGGTTCCGGAGTTCGTCGCGGTCGCGACCGCCGACGGCCTCGAACGCGTCGTCGAGGAGTTCGGGGGCGTGATGCTGAAGGCCCGCGAGGGCGGGTACGACGGGCGAGGAAACGTCCCGGTCGAACCAGGGGACGACGCCGCGGCCGCCCTGGAGGCCGTCGGGGGTCACGCGATGGCCGAGGAGCTGGTGCCGTTCGAGCGGGAGATCGCGGTGATGGGGCTACGAGGTGCCGACGGGGAGACCCGCACCTACCCCGTTACGGAAACGATCCACCGCGAGGAGATCCTGCGTGAAAGCGTCACACCCGCCCGAAGCAACGCTGACGTCGTCGATCGCGCGGAGGCGGTCGCGGCGGACGTCCTCGAGTGGCTCGACGGCCGCGGCGTGTACGGGATCGAGCTGTTCGAGACGCCTGACGGGGAGGTGCTCGTCAACGAGATCGCACCGCGCCCGCACAACTCCGGCCACTGGACGATCGAGGGCGCGGCGACCTCGCAGTTCGAGAACCACGTCCGGGCCGTGCTCGGCTGGCCGCTCGGTCCCACGGAGCTCGTCGTACCCGCGGCAACGGCGAATCTGCTCGGGGACGTGACGACTCCCGAACGCGCAACCCTTCGCGACGTCGCGTCGATCCTCTCGGCGCCCGACGCCGACCTCCACTGGTATGGAAAAGACGAGGTCCGCCCACTCAGAAAGATGGGCCACCTGACCGTCACGGACCGCGACGCCGCGACGTACGCCGACGGTTCGGCCGGAGCGCTCGACCGGGCGAGGGAACTCAGGGACGGCGTGACGTTCCGTGCGGAGTGACGTTCCGTGCGGGGTCCACACGGACCGGTCTCCCGGTCGGAGCGCTCGCCGCTGTCGGCTCGACGACCACAAGGCAGTTGTAGCCGCCCGCGAATAGCCCGCCAATGCGCGACTGGCTCTCCCACCGGGTCGTGTCGTCGCCGGACGACACGGCGCTGGTTCGGGCGGAGGACGGTGAGACGTGGACGTACGCCGAGCTGGACCGGCTCGTCTCCGAGACGGCCGGTCGACTCGCAGCCCGTGGGATCGGCCCCGGCGACCACATCGGCGTGCTCATGCCGGCGTACGTCGGCACCGTCGGGGTCGTTCACGCGGCGATGCGGCTCGGTGCAACGTACGTCCCGCTCGGCGAACGGCTGACCCCCCGGGAGTTGACTGCGCGGGTCGAGCGCGCCGACCTCTCCGTGCTCGTCTGTGCGGAGTCGACCGAGTCGGATGCGGTGGCCGCGGTCGACGACGTGCCGGTGCTCTCGGTCGACGAACCGATCGAGGACGAGGTCATTCCCGTCCATGGGGTCGACCCGGAACCGGTCGATCGGCCCGAGTGGACGTTCGACGACCGCCTCTGTCTGCTGTTCACCTCCGGGACGACCGGCGATCCGAAGCCCGTCGAGCTGACCGCGGGCAACGTGTACGCCTCCGCGGTCGCCTCGGCGTTCCGCCTCGGCGTCGACGCCGACGACCGGTGGCTGGTAGCGCTGTCGTTACACCACATGGGCGGACTCGCGTCCATTTACCGGTCGACGCTGTACGGCACGACGGTCGCGTTGCGAGAGGAGTTCAAACCCGGCCGAACCGCCGACGACATCGACACGTACGAGATCACCGGCGTCTCGCTCGTTCCGACGATGTTGCGAAAGACGCTCGACCGCCGGGGAACGCTCGCCGACTCGTTGCGCGTGGTCCTGCTCGGCGGCGCGCCGGCCTCCGAGGAGCTGATCGGGCGCTGCCGGAATTACTCGATTCCGGTCCATCCCACCTACGGCATGACCGAGGCGGCCTCACAGATCGCGACCGCAACCCCCGCACAGACGCGCGATCGACCGGGCACCGTCGGTCGCCCGCTGTTCGGCACCGACGTGACGGTCGTCGACGACGGCGAGCCCGTGGATCCGGGCGACACGGGCGAGATCGTGGTCGACGGTCCGACGATCGCTCCCGGGTACTACGGGCTACCGGACATCACCGCCGAGCGGTTCGGCCCGTACGGACTCCACACGGGCGACGTCGGACGACTGGACGAGAACGGCTATCTCCACGTGCTCAACCGCCTCGACGACCGGATCATCACCGGTGGCGAGAACGTCGAGCCGGGCGAGGTGTCGACGGTACTCGCCAACCATCCGGCGATCGACGAGGCGGCCGTCGTCGGGCTCGAGGACGACGTCTGGGGCGAGCGCGTGGCGGCGCTGGTCGAAGTGGACCCCGCGACGATCGAGATCGGGTCCAGCGACGCAAACGGCGTCGACGACTCCGAGACGGACGACGGCGTCGACGACGCGACCGACGGGGACCCGGGCGTCGACCCGGCAGCGGAAGGTGACGACGACTCGGGTACGGACGAGGAGGACGATGTGGATGAAGAGGAAGCGAACGGGGGCGAGAATGGGAGCGCTGCGGGTGAGGCCGAGGACGATGCGATTGGCGGAGACGACATGGATGGGGAGGGCGACGCGAGTGATGACGACGACACGGGTAGCGACGGCGACGTGGATGGAGACGACGCGGATGGGAATGCGTTCGATGCGGACGCAAGTGAACCTGGCGACCGTGACGATCTCGCCCCGTCGAGTGGTGCCGGTCGGTCCCCGTCGGCCCTCCGGGATGAGGTCGTCTCGTTCGCCCGCGACCGGCTCGCCGGGTTCAAGCTCCCGCGAACGATCGCGTTCACCGAGGAGATCCCGCGCACCGTCTCCGGAACGGTCGATCGCCAGGCCGTTCGCCGGGTGCTCGGCGAGCACGGGCACGAGATCGGAACGCCCGACGAACCGTTCGATCGCGCCGGGTTCGAGCCCGCGGACCCCGAGCCGGTCGACGGGGAGGCGTCGGACGCGGAGCACGACCGAAAGGGAACCGACGACGACGGGACGGCATCCGGGGACGACTCCTCCCCACACGGAGGACCCACGTAGTCGCGGCCGCCGTCACCGATAGCTGTTTATGCCGGGGAGTGCCTCCCGCAGGCATGGAGGGGATAGACGCGCCAGTGGAGCCGGACGTGCTGATCCTCGGAACCGGCGATCTCACCACCGCCCTTCTAGAGGCGCTCGACGACGACCTGACGGTCGTGGTCGTGACGCCCGAACCCGATCGCATCGTCCGCGACGACGTCACAGTGGTCACCGGCGATCCGAGCGACGACCGACTGTTGTCGGCTGCGGGCGTCGAATCGTGTTCGGTTGTCGTCGTCGCGACCGAGACCGATCGGTTCGACGCGCTCGCGATCCTCTCGGCACGCGATCTGGCGCCGGACGTGCGGATCGTCGCCGCGGCGACCAATCGTGAGAACGTTACCAAACTCGAGCGCGCGGGCGCCGATTCGGTGATCAGTCCGGCGTCGATCGGCAGCCGGATCCTCGTCGACTCGGCGCTGAAGTCCTAAGCCGACGCCGACACCTCGGCTATCGACCGTCGTCCGGGAGGGCCATTCCCCGGCCCTCGAACATGCTGGTCCACCGGTCGATGCGGTCCAGCGCGTAGTCCAGTCCGGCCGACAGCGACGCCTTCCGTACCGGAAGTTCGCGTCGGCGTCCGGCGTTTCGGTCGTGGTGATAGAAGTACACCGGACCGGTGGGGTCCGTGTTTGACTCCGGAACGACGACGATCTCCTGTCGTGTCCGTTCGTGTCTGAACACGAGCACGTCGGTGAGCGTGTCGCCGCCGTACGGTACGATGTCGGACCGAACCGTCCAGCCGGTCGGCACGCGCTCGGCGAGCGCTTCCCTGTCCGCGGCGTTCCGCATCGTCGTCGCGGGACTGACGGCGTCAAGGTCGACGTCCTCCGACCGGTCGAGCCAGCCGAATCCAGTCATTCCTCCCACCTCGAACGACCGGTGAGTCGCGGTCGGCATCGGACGACGACCGAAAAACCTGTGGCTATCCACGGAGGTCGTGACGAGCCGCAGCACCCGCGCCTCATGCAAGAAATTAACATGTCGCGTGACATAATCGTACCGGTCGGGAGCGGGCGATCCGAGGGCGGTCGTCCCGAGCGACGTCGCTCAGGGCCAGTTCCCCGCCTGATCGTACGCGTCGAGGACGCGGCCGATAGCGACGACGTACGCGGCAGTTCGGAGGTTCGGCAGGTCGTGCGTCTCGTAGGCGTCGACGATGTCGCCGAACGCGTTCGTGATGACGCGTTCGAGTTCCTCATTTACTCGCGACTCCGTCCAGGAGAACCGCTGGCGGTTCTGGACCCACTCGAAGTACGACACCGTGACGCCACCGGAGTTCGCGAAGATGTCCGGAATCACGAGCACGTCCCGGCCAGCGAGCTCCGCGTCCGCACCGGGGGTGAGCGGGCCGTTCGCCGCCTCGGCGATCACGTCCGCCGAGACTTCCGTCGCGAGGTCGGCGTCGATGGCGTTCTCGAGGGCGGCCGGTACGAGGAGGTCGACGTCGAGGGTGAGCAGTTCGTCGTTCGTCACCGGTTCCGTCCCCTCGTAACCGGTGACCGAGCCCGTCTCGGCCTTGTGTCGGCGAACGTCCCGCGCGTCAAACCCGTTCGGATCGTAGATACCCCCCGCGGAGTCGGAGACGGCGACGATCTCGGCGCCGAGATCCGCGAGCAGGTAGGCCGCGATCGATCCCGCGTTCCCGTATCCCTGGACGGCGACGGTCTTCCCCTCAATGGAGTCGCCGAGCCAGTCGAACGTCTCGCGGGCCGCGAGCGCGGTCGACCGGCCGGTCGCCTCGACACGTCCCGCGCTCCCGCCGGAGTCGATCGCCTTCCCCGTGATGACGCCCGGCGCGGTCGTCCGCTCCAGCGTCTCGTAGGTGTCCTTGATCCAGTTCATCTCCCGCTGCCCGGTATTGACGTCGGGGGCGGGGATATCCCGGTCCTCACCGATCAGCGGCCGGAGTTCCGTCGCGAACGACCGGGTGAGCCGTTCCAGCTCCGCCTCCGAGTAGTCGGCGGGGTCGATCGCGATGCCACCCTTCCCGCCGCCGTACGGGATGTCGACGACTGCGCACTTATACACCATCCACCCCGAGAGCGCCTTCACCTCGTCGCGGGTGACGCCAGGATGGTACCGGATGCCGCCCTTGTACGGTCCCCGGTCGCCGTTGAACTGGGACCGGTACGCCCGAATGGTCTCAAGCGAGCCGTCGTCGCGCTCGAACGTCAAGTTCGTCTCCAACACCCGTTCCGGTCGTTTTATCCGTTCGATGACGTCCACACCGGCGTCGAGATACGCCGCCGCGTCGTCGATCTGCTCCTGCAGACTCTCGAACGGATTGGTCGCCTCCGACATACCGGGTATGCCCGCTGCCGGGCGGTTAACTGTGTCGAAACGGGACTTTTCAACTCCGAACATTTTCGCAAGTCGGACACGTAACACCCCTGTACGAACGATCAGTACGCACCGGGAAGAGCGACCACGCCTCGCGGACCTGTCGGGTTCACGGTTCGGTCCCGGCGGCCCGTGCCCGCTCGACCACTCGCTCTGCCTACGCCACCAGCGGGGCGTCGATCATCTCCCCGTCGATGGCGAACATGCCACGGTCCTCGTCGGCCGCTGCCCGGGCGTCGAGCACGCATTGAGCCCACGCGATCCGGTCGGGTTCGGGCGTGTAGGCCCCGTCTACCCCTGGCACCTGCGAGGCGTGGAGCGCCATCTTGCGGAGAATCGAGGAGAAAGCCTCGCGGTTCAGTGCGGGGATGGATCCGACAATATCGACACAACCCGCGGCAGACTCTCTGAACGGGTGTGTTAACTACCTATCCACCACGGGTAGCCGAGGCGGCCTGCCCGTCCACCTACTCGGACAATATCGGGTTTCCCCAGTTCCAAGCAGAAGCACCCCCTTCTGTGCCGGAACACCGGATGCAGTCAACAAAGCATCTCTGAGTCCCATACCGGGACAGGAGTAATGGCTGGTTGGCACAGTCAGTAGTCGCCAGTCGAGGTAGCTACAAACGATAAACACCTCAACCCAGCGGTGCCGTGGGAATCCTCGCGCTTCAGCCCGGAGAGGATGTCAACGTCGTAGCCGAGCGATACCCGGTTCGGCGAGCGGGTCGTCAACGGACTGGACATCATGTCGCTGGCGACGCCCTCGACGCAGGTGCCGATTCCGACGCCAAAGGTCGGTCCGATGCGGGTGTCAAGTCAGACGGCGCGGGGGGATCCGACCCGGAGGAGGCGCTCGTCTGTGCGTTCGACCAAACCGTCCTCTCAAATAAAGTCGGACTGATCGGCAACCGCGGGCCGACGGCTCCGGGCGTCGCGGAGCGATCCGATCCACGGTTCTTTTATCGACCGACGGTGTACCATAGAGCAACTGTGGCGTTCACGAACAAGGTCTACGTGAAGAACCACCGGCAGCTCTCCTCGCAACTGGAGACGAACGTTCCCAGGGGGGCGTTCTCGGGGGCGACGCTGGACCTGCTTTTCACCGGCGACGGGCTCTCGAAGCTCGACTCGACGACCCGGGACCGGATCCTGGACTTCGCCGAAGACTTTCTCGACTGCGACTGCGAGGCGAACCCGTACTGCGGCTGTCCCGAACGCAAGTTCATCCGATACGTCCTCGAACTCCGCGCGGAGGGGCTCGACCCGCAGGCGATCGTCGACGTGATGACCGACGACTACATGGTGTACGCGTACACCGGCGACGTGCGGTCGTTCCTCGACGACGCGATCCGCCGACTGGAGGCCGTCGAGACGCTGGCGGACGTCGAGGGCAACGAGGAGATGTCCGCGAAGGCGCGACGAGCGCGGCAGCAGCTCTCCGCCTAATCGCTGGGACGGTATACGTACGAGCTCCGGAGCGTCATCGGACGTCTTCGAGGAGTCGGCCATATAAGTGGGCCGTGGGTCAGTGACCCACGACTGAAGTCGTGGGCTTGTCAGTGGACTCCCCTTCTCCCGTCGAATTGACAGAGGCGTGGAAATCGCCGTTCAGGTTCAACGTCCCTGACGTTAGCACACACTGACAGGGTGC
>LFFM01000346.1_pt1 | contig 31719 bp, 31 predicted proteins | sample 643131 | NCBI WGS metagenome assembly LFFM01 (sample SAMN03777445, study PRJNA286221) | soda lake metagenome | biome: soda lake; feature: Kulunda steppe; material: water; isolation source: sample Tc-Br brine of Tanatar trona crystallizer | place: Russia: Kulunda steppe | collected 2011-07
GACCACCTCCTGGCATCCGGTGTACGTTTGTATCTAACTGTCGCGCTGACGCACCACGATTCACCCGCTCGTTGGACAACTCGGTGCTGCCGTCCGTCGGTGAACCTCTTCGAGCGCGTCCTATCCACGGGCATCCCCCCGGTCGGGATCGATTGAAAATACCCGGCGAACTCGGTAAGTCATACGGGGCCCTTTCCAGCGACAGGTTATAAACTACCATGGCTCACCCTTACCCCCGGCGCGGTAAACCAGCCATAATTGCCGCCTCGATGGGACCGGCACGCGTCGTAACGGCTATTTCCTTCAGGCAGAAATGGGGAGCCATGAGGACCTGCGGCCCGTCCGTCGAGGCGAGGGGTCTAGCGTGCACGTAGTCGTCGTCGGTGCTGGCGAGGTGGGGATGGCTATCGCGAAGAACCTCGAGGCAGGCCACGAGGTGGTCGTGGTCGACCGAGACCCCGACGTGGTCGATGACCTCAATTACTCACTCGACGTACTTGCGATACAGGGTAATGGGACCGAAATCGCCACACTTCGGGAGGCTCGAGTTGACCAGGCGGACATGGTGATCGCCTGTACAGACGGCGACGAGGTCAATCTCGTCATCTGTGGGGCCGCCAAGACCCTGAGCGATGCCTTCGCCATCGCCCGCGTCCGTCGCCGGGCCTTGCTCGAGACCTGGGAGGGGACAGAGGGGGCATTCGGCGTGGACTTCATGGTCTGTACAGACCTCCTGGCGGCGAAGGCGATCTTCCGCATTTCGGGGCTGCCGGCCGCCCACGATGTCGACATGTTCGCTGGGGGCCTGATCCGCATGGCCGAGTTCGAAATCGGGCCCGACAGCCCCATCGCGAACCAGACCGTCCAGGACGCCGATCGCTACGATTCGCTGACGTTCGCGGGCATCTTCCGCGACGGCGACATGGTGGTCGCCCGCGGGGATAGCATGATACGTCCGCACGATCGCGTGGTGGTTATCGGGAGTCCCGACTCGGTGGCGGGGTTCGCGGACGATGTCGTCTGTACGCCCGCGAACGGCCGCGAGGAGATCGTCATCGTCGGCGCCTCCGAAATCGGGTTTCAGGCCGCTCGCGAGTTCGAGGAACACGGCCACAAGCCGAGACTGATCGAACAGGACCCCGACCGGGCCCGCGAGGTCGCCGAAGCGCTCCCGAACACGCTCGTCATGGAGAGCGACGCCACGGACATCGAATTCCTCGACCGAGAGCATGTCAACGAGGCCGACATCGTCATCGCCGCACTGGGCAGCGACGAAAAGAACCTGCTCGTCTCGCTGCTGGCCAGACGCCTCGGCGTTGAGCGAACCGTCGCCGTCATCGAGAACGTCGAGTACGCCGAACTGTTCGAGACCGTCGGCGTCGACGTCGCCGTCAATCCCAGAGAGGAGACCGCCGAGGAGATCGTCCGGTTCACCCGCGCCAACCGCACCGAGAAGGTCGCGATGCTCGAGCACGACCGTGCGGAGGTCCTCGAGATCGAGGTGGGCGCGGACAGCCCCCTTGCGGGCCAGTCGATCATGGACTCCGTGAGCGAGTTCCCCGACGGCATGGTCATCGGGGCCGTCTCCCGGCAGGGACGGTTCATCACCCCTCGGGGGGATACCGTGCTCGAGTCCGGCGATCACGTCGTGGTGTTCGTCGACGGCGAGGTCCTCGAGGACGTCCTCGAGGTGATGTGAGCGAGTGGTGGCCTCGAGGTGAGGAGGAGCCTCGAGGTGCTGACCGATGGTCTCGAGACGACGACCACAGCAACTGAGTCGGCCAAGTCGCCGCTACTTCAATTTCAATAGTGTATGGCTACAGCTACTGAATCGAATTCGTTCGAGCTCCATGTCCTCGAGCGAAGGTCGCTAAGAAGACTGTCTTCCAACCCGCAGAGGCTTTCGAATCCACAGGGTTCGCTTGGATTCACTCTCCTCGCAGAGAGCCGCTCGGGCTTCCGAAACCTCCCTCACGCGATTCGCTCAGCCTCGCTTTCCTCGCGGCACAGCCGCTCGGTCTTTCGAGGCCTCACTCACACCGTTCGTTCGGCCTCGCTCTCCTCACGGCTTCGCCGTTCGGTATCCGAGGCTTCGCTCACACGGTTCGCTCAGCCTCGCTTTCCTCGCGGCACAACCGCTCGGTCTTTCGAAGCCTCACTCACACCGTTCGTTCGGCCTCGCTCTCCTCTACAACCTCAAGCCCCCGATTGTTGACCGCCATCGGATCCAGCCCGACCTCCTGGAGGAACTGCTTGTACTCCCGCTCGCAGGTCTCGGCCGCCTTCTGTTTGTCGCTGGCACGATCACACAGCGCAACGAGATTCTCGGGGACGTCGTTCTGGTAGACGATCCAGTGATTGATCAGGTCCGACAGCCGGCGGATGGGGCTCGTGAAGTGCCCGTAGATCTCGAAATTCAGCGCGTGGTGGCCGCCGAAGGGGTCGTTCATGTACTTCGCTCGCGGCATCACCTTCATCACCGCCCACTGGATCTTATCGAGCTGTCGGCCGGGCGCGGTCTCGAGGGTCGCGTTGACCGCCTTGCGCGGTTCGTCCCAGGTGTCGCCGGGGATCGAAACCCCGTCGAGTTCCTGGATCTCCTGGAGGGCCTTCGACCACTCGTCCGGCGTCGGCTGGGGGTGAACGCGGTACATCGCCTCGACGCCCCGATTCCACATCAGCTCGTGGGTCACGGCCTTGTTCGCCTTCAGCATACACTCCTCGATGATCGTGTGAGCGCGATCCCGACTCGGATTCAGGACGAGCGAGCCGTCCTCTTTGCGGATTTCGTGCATCCGATCGGCGACCTCGAACACCAGCGCGTTCTCCTCGTGGAGGGGGGCCTCGGGATCGTCGAGACGCTTTTCGGCCTGGGCGTAGGTGAGGCGTTCGTCCGACTCGATCACGGACTTGTAGATGTCGATCTCCTCGTAACTCAGCGTCTCCTTGTCGAGGTGCATCTCGACGGTGTGGGCCAGCCGTTCCTCCTGGGGGACGAGCGAGCACACCGACTCCGCGAGAATCGGCGGCAGCATGTGAATCGTATAGGCTGGGAGATAGACCGTGTTCCCGCGCTCGACGGCCTCGGCCCACATGGCCGAGTCGGGATGCACGTAGTGGGTGACGTCCGCGATGTGCACCCAGAGCACGAACTCCTCGTCGCGTTCCTCGATCGAGATGGCGTCGTCGAAGTCCTGGGCGTCGATCGGATCCGTCGTCCACGTGGTCATGTCTCGGAGATCCCGGCGCTCCTCGAGTTCCTCGTCGATGTCGGCCTGTGGGTTCTGGGTCAGTTCCTCGGCCTCCGCGAGGACTTCGGGTGGAAACTCGTCGCGAATCTCGAACTTCTCGAAGAGCTCCTCGCGCTTGTTCTCGAGGTGTCGCGCGAGATCCTCGGAGATTTCCACGGGGCCTTGCCCCTCGGCCGTGCCGGCGGCGGCCTGGGCGTCGTCGCTATCGGTCATACCCCAGCCTACGAACAGGAGGGGCAAAGACGTGTCGGGAGCGCGATGTGCGGTGAGAGCACTCGAATCTGAGTCCGGCCATTGGTGAGTGGGCCGAGGGGTGACTCATACGGATTAGTGTCACTGGACGACCGGACACCAGCATCCCTAAGCACTCGACGACCAATCGCCACCCATGAGCGACGACACCGACGGCCCCGACTCGGGACGGCGGCCACCGGCAGGCAAAGTCGATCGCGGATTTTTCGACGCGGCCATCGCCCCCAACCTCGGGGCCGCCCGGGCGGACGTGGTCCTGGGACCTACCCACGGCATCGACTTCGGCGTCCTCGAGATCGGGGACCGCGCAGTCGCCATCGCCACCGACCCGCTCTCGATCTCCCCCGAGTTGGGCCTCGAGCGAGCGGCCCGATTCGCCCTGGACTTGATCCTCGCCGACGTCGCCGTCTCCGGGATCGCCCCGAGTCACCTCTCGGTCTGTTTCACGCTGCCCCCCGCGATGACCGACGAGGCGTTTGCCACCGTCTGGGAGACGATCCACGCCGAGTGCGCCGACCTGGGCATCGCCGTCGCCACCGGGCACACCGCCCGCTACGAGGGGTGTGCCTACCCCTGGATCGGCGCGGGAACCGTCCTCGGGGTCGGCGACTTCGACCAACTGATCCGCCCCGACGGGGCACGTCCCGGCGACCGGCTCCTGCTCACCACCGGGCCGGCCGTCGAGGCCGTCGGCCTGCTGAGTACGCTCTTTGGCGACGCCGTGGGCGTCTCCGGATCGACGCTCGAGGACGCCCAGGCGTGTCTCGAGGACGTCCACTGCGTTCGCGACGCCCTGACGGCGGCAGCTGCCGGGCCCGTGACGGCGATGCACGACGTCACCGAGGGCGGCCTCGCTGGGGCGCTGAACGAGATGGCCGTCGGAGCGGAATCCCGATTCGCGATCGAGCGGGGTGCCGTCCCGATCAGGCCGGCCGTCGAGGCGGTGTGTGAGGCCCTCGAGATCGATCCCTGGGCGGCCACGAGCTGTGGCTCGCTGGTGATCGCCGTCGACCCCGATGGCGTGGACGACGTCGTGACGGCACTCGAGGAACGAGGGACGGTGGTGGCCGACATCGGCGTCGTGGAGGCGCTCGACGAGCACGCCAGTCCGTCGGTCACCGTCGACGGCGACCCCCTGGCTCACCCCGCAGTCGACCCCTCCTGGGGAGCCTACGCCGACTTGCTCGAGCAGACTGATGAGTGAGGGGGCGACTGACGCCTGGCGATGGCGAGAGCGAAATCACTAATTCGGACCACTTTCGAACATCGTACATGCCCACCGACCCGAGTCCGCCCATATCGCCAGCCCCAGTCAGTCCACCGATCGCCCTCACCATTGCCGGCAGTGACTCCGGCGGTGGGGCGGGGATCCAGGCCGACCTCGCGACGATGGCCGCCCACGGCGTTTTCGGGACGAGTGCCATCACCGCTGTCACCGCCCAGCACACCCGCGGTGTCGAGGCGAGTCACGTCCTCCCACGTACGGACATCGACGCCCAGATCCGGGCCGTTCGGGGGGACTTCGACCTCGCCGCGGTCAAAACGGGAATGCTCGCCACCGCCGACGTGATCGATCTCGTGGCCGATCACGCTCGGGATCTCGGGGCCCCACTGGTCGTCGACCCGGTGATGGTGGCTACCTCGGGCGATCGCCTCCTCGAGCCTGCGGCCGAACAAGCCTACGAGCGACTGCTCGAGTGTGCTACACTCGGTACCCCGAACGCCGACGAGGCCGCGGTGCTGACCGGTATCGACGTCGACGACGAGACAACGGCTCACGAGGCCGGCGAGGCGTTGCTCGAGATGGGAGCGGACGCGGCGCTCGTCAAGGGCGGACACCTATCCGGGGACGTGGTTCAGGACGTCCTGGTGACCCCCCGCGGGACACGGACCATGACTCACCCTCGGATCGACACCGACGCGACCCATGGCTCAGGCTGTACGTTGTCCGCGGCCATCGCGGCCCGACTCGCCCACGGAGACGACCTCGAGCCCGCCGTCGAGAGCGCTATCGGGTTCATGGAACGGGCACTCCTACACCACTTCGACGTCGGCCAGGGACCGGGGGCGGTCAATCACCTCGCGGGTCTGGAGACGCTGCGCTAACGGCGATTCCGAGCCTCCAACAGGGGTCAAGCTCACGTTCTGCGCGTTCGTCAATTGGGCCAGCGCTTAAGCAGTGGGCCGTGGTGGCATCCCCATGGAAGCTGCACGCCTCCACGAGTACACCGAGGAGATGGACCGCGCGTTGGATATCGAAGACGTTCCAGAACCCGAGGTTTCGGGATCGACCGACGTCATCGTCGAGGTGAAGGGGGCCGGCTGGTGTCAGACTGACAATCACATAATCGAGGGCATGTGGACCGACTACGTCGAGCAGACGCTCCCGATGACGTTGGGCCACGAAAACGCGGGCATCGTGACCGAAATCGGAGACAGCGTCGAGACAGTCGAGGTTGGCGATCCCGTCATCTGCCACCCGGTCCAGACCTGTGGTACCTGCCGCCCGTGTCGACTGGGCGAGGACATGTACTGCGAAAATTCGGCGTTCAACGGCCTCACCACAGACGGCGGGTTCGCCGAGTACCTCCACACCTCGGATCGGGCCGCCATCCCCCTCCCCGACGGCGTCGACCCCACCGACATCGCCCCCCACGCCGACGCGGGGATCACTGCCTATCACGCCACGAAGAAGGCTGTCGCCGAACTCAATCCAGGGGATACCGCGGTCGTCATCGGCATCGGCGGCCTCGGGCACATCGGTCTCCAGTGTCTGCAAGCCATGTCCGCCGCGACTGTCATCGCCGTCGATCTCAAGGACGAGGCCCTCGAGCTCGCGACCGATCTGGGTGCCGAGGCGACGATCAACTCGAGTGAGACGGACGTCGCCGACGCCATCGGCGACATGACCGACGAGGTCGGCGCCCAGCAGGTCCTCGACTTCGTCGGCCGGGACGAGACGACCGCGCTGGCGCCCGACATCACCGCTGCCGGGGGTGACCACCACATCATCGGGTACGGCGGCCACATCCACGAGCCGGCACAGGCACTCGTCAGCGGCGAGTTCGCCTTCCGCGGGACCCTCGTCGGCCGGTACACTGAACTCCAGGAACTCGTGGCCCTGGTCGACCGCGGGGACGTCACGCTCCACACCGACCGCTACAGTCTCGACGACGTGAACGCGGTCGCCGAACGCCTCGAGCACGGCGAGATCGAGGGCCGGGCAGTCATTACGCCCTGAGCAGCGTCGGCGGCGCAAGCGATCGCCTACCACGAGCCGACATCCGATGAGAGGGAAACGCTGATACGCGCCTCCCGCAAATGCCGACCATGGGAACGGAGTGGATGGACCGCGTCGTCGGCGAACGGATGACCGTCGACCGGGAGTTTTCGACACGGATTCAGAGTTCGCGCTTTTCGAGCCAGGAGTGGAGCCTCATCATGACCGCCACGGAGTTCGAGATCGAGAACCCGGAGGCTCCCGACACAGCGCGGCTGGTCGCCAACACCGATGGCCTCGAGCACGTTCTCCCCGAACTCGAGAACGTGCGCTCACAGACCGCGGCGATGGGTGGCGCACCTGGCGGCGACTCGAGCGGGAGCAGCGGCGGCGGGCTCTTCTCCTCGATCAAGGGCGTCCTCGGGTTGGGGGGCGGTGGCGGCTCCACCGAGGCCGAACGCGAGGCCGCCGAGACCCTCACCCAGGAGTACGCCGAAGAGTTACAGTCGACGCTCGAGGAAAAGGGACGCTGGGAGCAGATCTGTTCGGTTGCCGCAACCTGATCCAACGGCACACTCTCGCGGGGCTGATGGCACTGCGTATGAGTGACCATCGAGCGGACTGGACACCGCTCCAGGAATCGAAACCCTCGTTATGCTACTACCCCAACTCCGGGCGGACGGTACGATCCGAGCGTGTTCGTACAACGTCCGCTACGATGCCGACGAGAGCGCCCGCGTTCCGGGTGAAACGCCCTGGGCCAAGCGCCGGGAGCGAGTGTTCGAGCGCCTCAGGGCAATCAGTCCCGACGTGGTGGCCATCCAGGAGGCCCTCTCACACCAGTTCGGGGACCTGACCCGTGCCTTCCCCGACTTCGAGTGGTACGGCGTCGACCGACAGGACGGCGAGCGAGCGGGCAGTGGTGAGTTCGTCCCCATCGGCTGGCGCGACGCCCGGTTCGAGGCCCTCCAGACGGGCCACTGGTGGCTCTCGGAGACCCCAACCCAGCCGAGCGTTGGCTGGGATGGCGACCTGCCGCGACTGTCGACGTGGGCAGTGCTCCGGGATCGCCAGACCGCAACCACGTACTGGGCCTGTGCGACCCACCTCGATCATCGCGGCGAGCAAGCGAGACTCGAAGGCGCGCGCCTCCTGGCGACGACGGCCCACGGGTGGCACACCGGAACGCCGCTGGGTGCGACGCCGTCGACGACTGTCGAGCCCGTAGACGTGGCACTCGTGCTGGGCGATTGCAACTGTCGACCCGATACGGCCCCCTACGAGGCCATGACTGGTGGCTCGCTCTCCGACGCTCGAGTGATCGCCGATGAAGTGATCGGCCCCAGGGAGACCTTCCACGGGTTCGAGGGGACACCCACATCCCGGATCGACTACGCCTTCGTCTCGAGGACGGCGGACGTCGATCGCTATCGGACGCTCGAGCCCAGTGACCCCCCGTACGCGGCCGATCACGTGCCTATTTTCGCGGACGTGATCGGTCGAGAGTGAGTGTGAGTGTACTCTGAGCGTGAGTGGTGACCCACCAGCCCGTCGATCAGTAGGCCTTATCGCCGTCACCAGGACGGTCCGACGGCGGGTCCAGTGGCCGGACCGGTCGGGTCACTCGAGTGAGTTCGAGCCACGGGCTGCCGGAGCGATCGTCGTGTGAGAAGAAAATCCATCAGGAGGGGAGAGTCGCCGTTCAGACGCCGCGACCCTGCATCTTCTCTTCCTCGGGGAGGTCGACGTTTGCGTCGCCTTTCATCCCCTTGCCAAGGTTCTTCGAGATCGCTGCGAGCGCTTCGGGGTCGTCCCAGTTGTTGACGGCCTCGACGATCGCCCTGGCCATCTCGCGCGGGTGCTCCGCGCCGAAGACGCCGCTGCCGACGAAGATGCCGTCACACTCGTGGGTCATCATCAGTGCCGCATCCGCAGGGGTGGCAATTCCGCCGGCGGCGAAGTTCACGACCGGGAGCCGACCCATGTCTGCAGCCTCGTGAACCAGGTCGGCGTTCGCCTCGATCTCGCGGGCGTAGGCCTCGCGTTCCTCGTGGGTCATCCCCTCGAGTTTGCGAATTTCGCTCTTGATCGTCCGCTGGTGATAGACAGCCTGGTTGACGTCGCCCGTGCCGGCTTCACCCTTGGTGCGGATCATCGCCGCACCCTCGTCGATCCGGCGCAGCGCCTCGCCCAGGTTCCGGGCCCCACAGACGAACGGTGCGGTGAACTCGCGCTTGTCGATGTGGTAGTCGTTGTCCGCCGGGGTGAGGACCTCGCTCTCGTCGATCATGTCGACGCCGACGGCCTCGAGGATCTGGGCCTCGGTGCGGTGGCCGATCCGGGCCTTGCCCATCACCGGGATGGAGACCGAATCGACGATCTCCTCGGTGTCCGCCGGGTCGGCCATCCGGGCAACGCCGCCACGTTTTCGGATGTCTGCGGGGACGGCCTCGAGTGACATCACGGCGACTGCGCCGGCTTCCTCGGCAATTTTGGCCTGTTCGGGGTTGACGACGTCCATGATGACGCCGCCCTTTTGCATTCTGGCGAATCCACGCTTGACGAGGTCGGTCCCCCGTCGAAGCTCCTCGAGATCGGTTGTCTCCGACATGTACGCGGGTTAGGAACGACGGCACTTACGCGTGTCTGTTGGGCCCCGTTCTGCCGCTTCAACGGAGGCGACGTAACTGCGATATGAGTGAACTGCGCGCCGGTCCCGGTATCGAACAGATCCGGCACCGTCGGCTTTGAGAACCGTTCTGGTGTTTCGACTGCGATCGGTAATTGCTCACTTTCAGATTGGTGAGTTCAGGGAGCAGAATTGACACCCTCATTCGGCGTCGTCACGTTCGTCCACTCGAGTCCCATCCTCGTCTCGAGTCGGTTCAGTATCTACGGTCTCATCGCACCCCGATGGGTCAGTCTCGTCGGACTCGAGGCTGGCACGAGCGCGAGCGCGAACGAACGCGGCCAGTGCCTCCCGGTCGTCGTCGGGACCCACCGGAAACGACGCCGCCCCGTTTGCACCCGCGGGCCCCTCGAGTGGCAGCGTGCCACCGGCCATCGCGAATCGCTTCGGGGTGGGCCAGACGGCCAGGTGGGTTTCGGTCGCCAGCCGGACCTCACCGACTGGATGGGTCGTCTCGAAGACGTACCAGGTGCCGCCGACGCCGTCCCCCCGATCGAAGGCGAGATCGCGAGTCTGGCCCTCGACGACGACCCCTTCATCCTCGAGCATCGAGACGAACCGGTCGCGGGTCGCGCCGCGAGCGAGCGAGAACGCGTCCGCCGGATCGACACCCAGTGCCGAAAGTGGTGGCGAGAGGTCGAGGTCGACCTGCAACAGCGACCGCGGCTGGATGTCGCAGTCCCCAATCGGTGGTGTCTCGCGGTGTTCGTAGAGGGTCGTTTCGACGTCGATCGAACAGATGAGGACTGAAAAAGTGTCGCGTCTCGAGCCGGCACGGATCCAATCGTCGTGAAAGGCTGGAGGCAGGGAGGCGGTCATGGCGCTCGTTCGATACTCGTCGCCGTGGGGTTTAGGACCTGGTGGTCCGTATCAATCGGCCTCGAGGCCCTCGAAGTAAATCGCCTGCTCCTCGGCGGGTGCACTCGCGGTGAGCCAGGAGACACCGACCGTGAGCAGGAGGCCCAGTCCCATCCCAAGCAGGCCCGCAGACCAGCCGCCGAACGCCCGGGGAACCATCGGGAGGAAGACGCTCGAGAGGTAGAACACTTGACTGCCCACGATGCCGACGGTGATGCCCGCTCGGGTTGTCTCGCGCCAGTATAGTGCGACGATCACCGGGAGCGCGAGCTGGGCGAAGCCGCTGAAGGCCGCGTCCCCGAGTTCGAACAGCGTTGCGGGATTGTAGAGACTCGCGCCGAATGTCGCAAGTGCGAACACGACGACGCCAATGCGGGCGATCAGGTCCTCGCGTCGATCGGTGATCGAGGCATCGACGTAGGGACGATACAGATCCCGGGTGAAGTACGACGAGCCCGAGAGCAACATCGAGTCCGAGGAGGACATCATCGCCGCCATCGCCCCGGCGATCACCAGCGCGGCGAACCACGTCGGGGTGAACTCGGCGAGAATCAGGGGGAGCACGTTCCCACCTTCCTGTATAGCCACGGGATCGATTCCAGTCTCGAGTCCGCGTGCCCAGGCCCCCAGCATGAACGCCGGCAGAAAGAGCAAGAGACAGAGGATTGGCCAGAGGGCGAACGACCGCTTGAGGACCTCCTTCGAGCCGGCGACGAAAAAGCGCTGGTTCACCTGTGGGAACATCGCCACCCCGAAGCCGATGGTGATCGCCGTCGAGAGCATGAACTGCGGGGTATAGTAATCGCTCCCAAGCGCCAGGTGCTCGCCCGCTGCCGCCTGGAGGGTCCCCGTCGCCGCCGAGGGTCCGCCGACGATGGCCAGCACCCACGCCAGGGCCACCCAGGTGGTCACGAGCATGAACGCCCCCTGGAGCGTGTCCGTCCAGGCGATTCCGCGGAATCCGGCGATGACCACGTACAGGATCATAAACACCGTTATTAACCCCGCGCCAGCGGCGAACGGGATCGCCCCCTCGGTGAGTGCCTCGAGGGCGGTGCCAGCACCGACCTGCTGGAGCATGACGTAAGGGAACAGCCAGAGCAGACTGAACCCCGCGACGAGCCCACGGAGCCGACGGGATCCAAAGCGGTCCCCCAGCATCTCTCCCAGAGTAACGTAGTCACGCTGTTGGCCGAGTAACCACTGCTTGTACCCGATGACGTACCAGAGGATGGCGAAGATGAGGCCATCCATCACCCCCATCACGAGCAACCACTCGGGTCCGTGGAGGTACGCGAGATTCGGTCCCGCAAAGAACGTGAACGCGGACAATAGCGTCGCGAACGTCGTAAACAGCAAGACGATCGTGCCGACAGTCCGGCTCGCGAGATAGAAGTCCTCGGCCGTCCGCTCGGTGAGCCGATATGCGAGCAGGCCGATCACCAGGGCCAACACCAGGTACCCGACGATGATCCCGACCTGCAACTCGAGGCTCATTGTGCACCACCACCATCGGTCCTGAAGGCATCACCCTCGCTCGCAGTGCTGTCCCGATCCGTCTCCGGTTCGATCCCAACCCCCCAGTGGCGCTGGGCGAACAGCCAGAACAGCGCCGAGGCGAGGATGAGCCAGCCGACGTGCCACCATACCCACAGCGGGAGGCCGGCCACGATCGTGTCGTCTCCCCACAGAAACCACGGGACGCCGAGCAGACAGAACAGCGCCGCCCCGACAACCCAACCAACGCGCTCGAGTGAATCCATATCGCCTCTCACGAGCGGAGATGAATAACTGTTTCCGTTCGCTATTCGTGTTTGAAGAGTATTCCCCATCATGGGCGTTACGAGCGGTGCCACGAGGGATCCCGCTAACTAAAATCGCATTTTCAGGTAGGGAAAGGAGTATATATGTCGGTAAACGAACCCTATACAATCGATGGCCCGTCTCTTCCCCCTTCGCTCTGAGACACCCGCGACCGAGGGCCAGCCGCGCGTCGTGGACCTCGAGGACGAGGATGCCGACGCCGTTTTCGGTGCGCTCTCCTCGACGACGGCACGCGAGATATACACCCGGCTGAACGATGAGCCCGGCACGCCGAGTGACGTCGCTGACGCAATCGACTCTTCGATACAGAACGTTCGGTATCACCTCGAAAAACTCGAGAACGCGGGGCTGGTCGAGGTGGTCGACACGTGGTACTCCTCGCGTGGCAACGAGATGAGTGTGTATGCAACGGCTGACGGCCCGCTGATCGTGACGAGCGATCAGTCGCGGGCGGATCAGTTGAAGACGGCCATCTCTCGATTCATCGGCGGTGTGGCGGCGCTGGCTGGCGGGAGTTTGCTCGTTCAGTACGGACTGGGGCAGTACTTCGCCCCCGAGCCGACCGACGATGCGGCGACGACACCAGCGACGGCGGAGGACGATGAGGAGCCAGCTACCGACGACGAGCCGGACGATGGCGAGCCGACCGAAGCGGAACCTGAAGAAGAACCGGAAGAGGAACCCGATGCAGAGCCGGAAGAGGATGACGATGTGGGGGTCGCCGAGACTGACGACGACCCCGGAGACGATGCCGCGGAGACGGACGACGATCCCGAAGACGAGGACGTTGTGATGGATGAAGAGGCAGCTACCACTGACGACACGGACGACCCCGTTGATGACGAGGACGCCGAGGACGACCCCGTTGATGACGACGAGGAAGAGACTGTAGATGATACCGAGGACGAGACCGTCGACGACGGCGACGCCTACGCTGACGCCCCAGCGGACGACGGTAACGTGACCGCTGACGGCGGCCTCGAGGCCGCAGACGCGGTCTTCGGCACGATTCCACCAGGGGCGCTCTTCTTTCTCGGCGGCCTCGTCGTCTTGACCGCAGTCACCATCTACTGGTACTGGACGGCGACCTACTGAAACGGTGTACCGGTGATCGTTGCCCGATGATTGCCCGTCCCGGGTCGACAATCACCGAAACGAGCCGACAGAAAACCGGATCACATGACAACCGAGGCGAAGACGATCGCGTTGTAACAGCCGTGGATGATCGCGGGCACGACGAGATTCCCGGTCCGGTAGTAGATCGTGCCGAGGATCAGGGATAGCCCAAAGATGGCCGTGAGTCCGGCGATAGCTTCTCCCATCCCGGTACCCGAGAGCGCCGGGAGGTGGACGCCAGCGAAGATGACACTCGAGACGATGATTGCCCCGAGCGGCGAAAACACGTCGTACATCGACTTCTGGATCACGTTTCTGTACAGGAGTTCCTCGAACGGGCCGACGATGAGGATGGATGCGGGGATGACCACGTAGAGGAGTTCGGGATTCGCAGCAGCCTCCTGCACCGCCGTGTGTTCGGCAGTGTCGACGTTGCCGGCGGTGAAGAGCACTGAAATCGCGATATTGACGGCAAACAGCACGACGACCCCGCCGACGACCCAGAGGAGTTCCCGCGCCGTCGGAACCCGGAGATCGAAGAACTCGAGCCCGCGTTCGGTGAGCAGAACGTAGCCCACAGCGATCGACGCGACGCCGACCGCGAAACCAATCCGACCGAGGGCATCCTCCTGGAGACTCGTGAGTTCACCCAGCACTCCCGCCGCGAGGACGAAGAAAAATACCGTAGCGAAGCCGCCAGCGATCCAGGCGGCCAGTGCCACGAGCGACAGTCGGCCGGTCACGCTGATTCGTCCCAAGAGCCCAACGGCACTCACCCGACCGTAGTCGGCGATGGCGACGCCCCCGGTGAGACCCGCTCCACCCAGGGCGAGTCCAACTGCGGGGACCGCTCCCCCGAGTCCCCAGACTTCGGTCGCACCCGTGATTCCCTGGGTGAGTGCATACCCCGCGCAGACGGCCGCCAGGGCGCTGCTGGCAGCAGCGAACCGTCCGTAGTGACGTTCGAGGGAGGTGTGCCGACGAGCGAGAAAGTATCCGAGCGGAATAGCCGCGGTCACGAGCCCGAGGAGGATGGCCAAATGGACCGTTCCATCGCGAATCGGGACCAGCATGCCGACGACGACGAGCGCGGCGATCGCTAGCCCGATCCCAGTGACGTCGGCCGGTGTGTGATCCTCGGTGTCGGCGTCGCCGGGTCGTTCGTCGTCGCCGGAAGATCCGTTGCCGGGTGAGGTCTCCGGCCCGCCAGCCCCGTTCATATCAATTCCTTCGACTCGAGTGACATAGGCGCTCCGTCGTTGGTTCGATTTCCACGCTGCCACCTGGCCTGGGCCGAACGCATCGCTGTCGGGATCACCGTTCGACGCGAAGGGTCCGTTTTTCCGCGACGGCCTCGGCCTCGGGGGCCTCGCTACCGCCGAGCAATCCGCGTGTCGCGTTCTTCGCCCACTCGACGGCCGGTTGGTCGAACGCCTCGAGTCCGTAGAGCTCGCCCGCGAGCACGCAGGCTGCCTCCATGCCGTAGAGCAGTCCCCCGAGTTCGAACGGGTCGACGCGCTCGAGTTCGACCCGAACGCTGGGTCGCCCGGCGGCGGCGAGACTCGCCTCAGTAGCCTCGAACTCCGCAGTCAGGAGCTCGCCGAGGGTTGTCTCCCCGAGGTACGCCAGGTCGTCGACTGTGGTGCCTGGAATCTGGCGATCGACCGTCTCCCGTGGCCGAACGAAGGTGACGAGTTTGTCCCGCGGGCCAGCCCGGTACAGTTGCAACTGGGAGTGCTGATCGGTCACACCGAGGGCCCGAACAGGCGTCTGTCCAAGCCCGTCCTTGCCCAGACTCTCGGCCCAGAGTTGGGCGAACCACTCCGCGAACGTCTCGAGTGACTCGGCGTAGGGCATCATCGCGTTGATGTGCGCCCCGCGGACGTCGAGGGCGTAGCTCGTCGCCCCGTAAGCGTAAGCGGGACACTCGAACAGCGATCCCCGCAGGGTGTCGGCCTCGGCTGCAGCCCCCGCGAGCAGCGCCTCGAGATCACGTCCCCCGACTGCCGCGGCGACCAGTCCAACGGCCGACAGTGCCGAAAAGCGGCCCGGAACGCCTCCCGGGACGTCCAGTGCGGCCAGCCCGTGACGGTCGGCAAGCTCGCGAAGCGGGCCAGCCTCGCCCGTGGTGACGATCGTCCGCTCGGTCCAGTCGACCCCGGCGGCCTCGAACGCCTCGCGGACGACGAGGAAGTTCCCAAGAGTCTCCGCGGTGGTTCCCGACCGGGAGACCACGTTGATTCCGGCCCGCTCGAGCGGGAGGGCTGCCAGGCGGTCGTTGACCCACACCGGGTCGACATTGTCCAGAAACACGGTCTCTAGGTCCTGGCTGCCATCCGTGCCACGGGCTCCGCCAAGGGCATCGACGATCGTTGCCGCGCCGAGTGCGCTCCCGCCGATGCCGACGGTGATCAGGACCTCGAGATCGGGTAGGTCGTCGACCGCCTGCCGGATACCGTCGGGATCGGTTCGGTCGGGGAGATTCAACGCGGCGTACCCGTGTTCGTCGTTCGATCGCCCGGTCTCGATGCGCTCGTGAGCTGTGGCCACCCGATCGTCCAATCGTTCGAGTGCGTCCCGCGAGACGCCCGGTGAGGCGACGGCTGCGAGCGCGTTACCGATGTCGACATCCATACCGGAGAGCCAATGGCGACCCCCAAAGGCGTTGCGTCACGTCGCTGTTCCGTCGTGCGGGAAGCCGGTCGCCGACATCGGTTCCCTTATTCCACGGCCCGTCCTAGCTCGACCAATGAGCGGCTCGAGTGACGGGGAGCGTCCACGGGCGGTCGACGCCGACGGCGGAACGACCGCCGAGGGTGGTGACCACGCTATGGACGGAGCCACGGACACGGTTGCGCCCGACAGCGAAGGCGAGGACGAGGGCCACACCTACGGTGGCCTCTTCGGGGCCTTTCCGTACGCCTTCGGGGCGAGTGAGTCGCGGCTGTTCAAGAGTTACGTCGCCATCGGCGGGCTGCTCGCGTTGCTGATCGCCTTCGCCTTCGTCCTGTCGGTGATTCGCGTGATCGGCGCAACCGGTGGCTCCGCGACGCTGGATTTCTCGCGGGTATTCGTGGCACTGATCGGACTGCTGGTCGTCTTCCCCATCGTCGCGCCCGTGTTGCTCGTTGCTCGCCGACACCGCCGGGCCACCGGAACGGGCGTGACCTACGACAGGCGCCTGGCCACGACGGGCTATCTCTTCCTCATGTCGCTGTACGTCGGGTTGATTCCGACGGTCCCACCGGAGTACCAGACCGAGTCCAACGCCGTCGTCGAGGGGCTGTACGGCCTCCCGATGGCAGTCGGCCTCGCTTTCCCCATCAGTATCGTCGTCGTAATGTTCCTCGTACACCGCCGCTCGAAGTGACCGGGCCGCGTACCGAGAGCGTGCTGTGTCGCGACTCAGCGAGTTCGCTGTTCAGTGTGGATTCGAGTCGAAACGGCAAAACCAATCCCGGCCCTTCTGCGAATATGAGTGAAACCACGGGCACCTTTCTCGTCACCCACGCCGAGACCGACTCCGCCGTCCTCCGCGACGTCGATACCGGACAACTCCACCCCCTCGAGCTTGGTGGTGACTTGACCGAAGGCGAGGTCCTCCGGGCCACAATCGCGCCGGAGCCACCGCTCGAGGTCGTCTGGTCGCTTCGCGAGGTCGAGGAGCGATGGGTGGTCGACCTCGTCGACAGCGATCTCGCGCCGACGACTCACTCGAAGGAGCTGGTCGAGGGGATCGACGTCGGCGAGTTCCAGCGTGAAGAACGGGCAGGACGAGGCGAGATTCACGTGTTCAGGGTTCCCGACGACCAGCTCGAGGCTGCCGCCGCAGACGTCCTCGCCGACGAGGCGACGCTGGCGCGAGCGGCGCGTCTCGAGGCAGTGCGAGTCGAGGTTCGGACCGCCGACCCTGGGATTCTGAGCGTTCGATATCTCCCGGATTGAGCCACCGCGGGGACAGCCTGGTCGGTCACTCCTCGAGAGCGTGCTGCCGATTGGTCGCCAGACACCTCATGCAGTCGATGGGGTATCGACCACCGCCGATCGATTAGCCATCGACACTCGAGCGGGAGGCTTATCACGCCGCTGTGAGTACTCGAGTTCGATGCTTCGCCTTCCACAGCTCGCGGGGGCGGTTGCCTTCGCGACGGTCCTCGCGGCCATTGCCTACGCCTGGGCCCCCGGAACCGCCTGGCCGCTGCTGACGGCGACGCTGGTCTGGATTCCGGCGGTCGTCGCCGGGATTCTGGGTGCCGTCGTCCTCGCCAGCCCCGAGACGGAGTCAGACGAGTCGAGCGCCACAGCCTCCGATCACCACGACCGCGAGGTCGACGTCCGCCCCAATGCGACGGCCTCGAGGGAGGCGGTGAGTGAGGAGGATGCGGACACGGATGGCGACCGTGTGGACACGGATGGCGATCGTCCCGAAACCGAGACGACCGTCGACCCCTCGAGTGCGAGCGAGGGCTCCACTGCCGAATCGGAAGCGGTTGACGCCGACGTAGACGACGCCGACACCGGTCCCGTTTCACAGAACGAAACCCAGTAAGTCGATTACCACCCACCGGGTAGATTCGGACAGGTCCCTCACCCCCTCGAGGCCGATCACGCGACCGGGTTCGACCGCTCGAGTCACGTCAGTCTCGACCGCACGAGTTTCGCAATCGCACAGGGGTTACTGTCGTCGCTTTCCGGTGAGTGCCATACCGGGTCGGCAACTATCGGTGAAAAGACAACAATCCGGCTCTGTTGAAATCCACAATGGGTGATATAGTAACAATTGAAACGATTTACACACCCTCACAGTGAGTCGGCTCAGGACCGGTGAAAACCGGTTCTGAGCCATGGTCTCGTGAGGGTGTGTAATGACGTTCAGTGGCTACTATAGAAGAGTGGTGCTGAGTACAGAGCGTGTATGCAGCACGCGCCGATTTGCATCTCTCTACTGACCGATTCTTAACATTCCCAAAGGCAAGTTTATTAAAAACAAGCACGATAACACTACATAAGACAATATGACCTTTTCATTTGATACCACTTACAGAAATTTGGACTCAGCCCTCTATTCGAGAGTGACGCCGAAAAGTATCGCTAACCCAGAAGTTTTGATTCGGAATCACGGGCTCTGTGCTGCCCTCGGATTGGATCCAGCGGAACTCAATGCTACCGTTCTCACAGGCCAAGACCTCCTGGAAGAACCAATCGCCCAGGCATATGCAGGCCACCAGTATGGGAGTTTTACCGTCCTGGGCGACGGGAGAGCGATGATACTCGGCGAACATGTACACGATGGTCGTAGATACGATATTCAATTGAAAGGATCCGGTCGAACGCCGTACTCGGGGAGAGGCGACGGTAACGCAACTGTTAGCTCGATGCTCAGAGAGTATCTGTATTCGTATGCGATGCAGAATCTACAGGTCAAAACATCGAGGAGTCTGGCGGTCGTCGAAACTGACGAAACGATCCGACGACGACGGACGGAACCTGGAGCCATTCTCGTCCGGGTGATGAACAGCCACATTCGATACGGGACCTTCCAGTACGTTGCAGGGCGAGTAGCCGATGAGCTACAGCGATTCACTGACTACGTTATTGACAGACACTACCCACAGCTAACTACAACGGATCGTCCATACCTCGATTTCTTTGATGCTGTCATGCAGTCGTCGATCGAGATGGTTGTCGACTGGCTCCGTGTCGGATTCGTCCATGGCGTAATGAATACGGACAACATGAGTATCGATGGAGAAACATTCGATTACGGACCCTGTGCGTTCATGAATTACTACGATGAGGAGGCGGTCTTCAGCTCGATCGACACGCACGGGCGATATGCGTTCGGCAACCAGCGACCCATTTTGCGGTGGAATCTCGAACGCCTCGCAGAGGCGCTCCAACCGCTGTGTACACGAACGGCGCTCACGTATGATGAGATCGAAGGGAAACTGGACGAGTTTGACGATCGATTCGATGCCCAATACGACACGATGATGCGAAAGAAGCTGGGAATCACCTCGGATGACGAGGAAGCACTCGTCGATGAATTCCTGGAGTGGCTCCGTAAGTCGAACGCAGACTATACGAATACGTTCCTCGAATTAGAGACGCCCGGTACGTTTGATGATCCAGCGTTTGCAACTGCAGAATTCGAACAACTCAGGGATGAACTGGCTGCTGTCGGTCTAGATGAGGCGTTGATGCAGGAAGCCAATCCGCGGTACATTCCCCGCAACTACCTGGTTGAAGAGGCACTGGACGAGTATCTCGAGACAGAGACGCTATCAAAATTCGAACAGTTATTGGCCGTGTTGGAAAATCCCTATACATCGAAGGATATCGGTTCACGATTCCAGCAACCACCGCCACGAGAATTCGATACGGAGTATACAACCTACTGTAATACGTGAGCCGTACCAAAGTAGGTATACTCATCAACTCGCCGTTTCCCAGGCGAGGACCCTATCATCGGGCAAACAGTAGTTACTGTTGATGAACTGCTGGGCATCGCCGATCGAGAGAGCAGTAATCAAAATGCAAGACTCGCCTCGGTATACAGCATGGCTCCGAAAACCCATCACCGACTAAGGGATTCACCGGAGCTAACAAACCATATCAGTCACTCGAGTCGGCGAGCAGCGCCGCTGGCCGATCGCCTGGTAACGCCTCACGGCCGTGGGGGGCCTCGAAATCCAGGTCCGGCCCGCGGGCCACGATACCGTGTGGGTTCACCTCCGGGTGCGTCGTGTAGTAGTGTTCCTTGATGTGCGCCATGTTCACCGTCTCGGCGATACCGGGCGTCTGGTAGAGATCGCGCAGATACGGCCAGAGGTGGTCGTACTCCCGGATGAACTGGACGTTACACATGAAGTGGGTGTGATACACAGTATCGAATCTGACGAGGGTGGTGAACAGACAGACGTCCGCGAGCGTCAACCGGTCGCCAGCCAAATAGCGCTGGTCGGCCAGCACCGAATCCCAGTGGTCCAGCGCGTCGAAGAGGGCGTCGATCGCCTCGTCGTATGGCCCCTGTTTCGTCGCGAACCCGGCCCGATACACGCCGTTGTTGATCGGGTCGTAAATCTCCTCGATGAGCTGGTCGACTGTCTCGCGATCGCCCTCGGGGTAGAGATCGACGTCCTGCGTCGCGACGTCGTCGAATTCGGTCTCGAGCATGCGGATGATCTCCTCGGATTCGTTGTTGACGATCGTCTCCGTCTCGCGATCCCACAGGACTGGGACGGTCACTCGACAGGTCGCGTTCGGATCGGCCTCGACGTACAGCTCACGGAGGAACGTCGCGTCGGTTGCGTGATCGACGGTGCAACCCTCCTTTTCGGGCGTGAACTGCCAGCCGTCCTCGCCGCGATAGGGATCGACCACCGAGACGGAGATGGCGTCCTGGAGGCCCTTCAGTGCGCGGACCACGAGCGTGCGGTGGGCCCAGGGACAGGCCAGCGAGACGTAGAGGTGGTAGCGACCGGCCGCGGGCTGATAGCGGGCGTCTGGGTGGTCGCGTACCTCATCACGGAACGGCGTTGTCTGGCGCTCGAACGCGCCGTCGTCACCGCTCAACTGGAAGGCGTCCGTTCGCCACTCGCCGTCGACGAGCATGTTCATACCAGTCGGTAGGGACGCCACCACCAAAACCTCGCGCTGACATCGGTGTTACTGCCCTATCCGCTCACCCGTCTTCGGGCCCCACTGGGAGCCGACCACCGTCTCGAGCGACGCGGGATGGTCCTCGACAGTGTCGTGATCCACGTTCCCAACGCCCGCCAATCCACGACGAACGGGCGCTTTTTCCAGGTGGTCGACCGATCACCCACGTTTATCATGTCCCGACGGCGACTCGAGGTATGGCCGACGACTCAGTTCACCGCCAGAGTCGGCTGTTCACCGACGACAGCGGCGACTTCGATGCCGAACGTGCTCGCGAGGAGGCCCTCCCCCTCGAGGACGGCGACGTCGTCAACACCGACGAGTTGGCCGACCATCAGACCTACCTCGAAGGGCGTGGGGTCTACGACGAGCGCAACCGACTGAACGACTGCACCGGTCGCGAGTGGAAGTTCGCGACGAAGTCGGTGATTCCGCAGGCGTACCCCCCAGCCCTCCAGCACGACTTGCGAAGTGAACACGGCGGTCAGAAGCCACCCCGCCTCTGTGCGGAACTGATCGGCCGATTCAGCAAGGCCGGCGAGACGGTACTCGATCCCTTCGCCGGGGTCGGGGGGACCCTGCTCGGCGCGAGTGTCTGTGAGCACGAGGGAACCGGACGTCGCGACGCGATCGGGTTCGAGCGTAACCCCCGCTGGGTCGAGGTGTACGAGACCGTCCTCGAGCGCGAGAACGCGGACCGTCGTGAACGGGGTGAGCCACCGCTTGCCGACCAGCAGCTGCGGACCGGCGACTGTGCGGACCTGGTGGCTGACCTCGAGAGGGATTCGATCGACCTCCTCCTCACCGACGTCCCCTATTGGGACATGGACGAACGCGAGCAAACCCGAAACGAAAATCGGACCCGCGAGAGCAAGCTCGGGGCGTTCGCGTCGACTGCTGGGCTTGACGGCGACGGCGACGATAGTGGCGGTGACGACGATGGCCACGACGATGGCGAACCCGAAGCGGACGTCTCGGAGCCCAGGCAATCGAAATCGGCCTGGCTCGAGACCATGGGCGAGCACTTCGAGCGGTTCGCGCGGGTCGTTCGCCCCGACCGACACGCCGTCGTCTTCATCGGCGACATGTACCGCGAGCGGTCCTACGAGTTTCTCTCGGCCGAGCTTGCGCAGGCGATCGAGGCGGCGGCCCCCATGACGCTGATCGCGGACCTGATCTGGTACGATCCGTCGAAGGACCTGCACGTCTACGGCTACCCGTTCTCGTTCGTCCCCTCGATGGTGCATCAGCACGTGCTGGTGTTCCGGGTCGACACGTGAGCAGTGGGCGGTACTCGAGAACTCCTCGAAGGCGGCCAAGGTCGAGGAGGCTGGTCGTCGGGCGTCACCCCGTCTGACCTGTGTCTTGCGGCCGTCTGACTGACAATTAAGAGGGTGTCACCAGTATGCTTGGGTGGAGACACGCGCCACAACTGACGGCATCAGTTCCCATCCTTCCCCCGGCGCGTGTCTGCACGTACCCCCCACTACCCCCCTTTCACCCAATATCAGGTGCGCACTCGGGGCGCCTGCTACGGTTTGCTGTGCCTGTTTACCGGTGAGTGCCGACCCGGTACGGGCAATCGCCGGTAAGAGACGATAGGAGACTGTCTGACTCCCCACCCCCTCGAGTCACGACGCCACAGTCGTTCGAGACACAGATCAGGGCTTGGCCAGCAACGCCCCTCTGACGCCCTCGACCGCGTCGGTTTCCGTGATGACTGCCACCTCGTCACCGACGGCCAGTTCCGTCCCCGGGAGCGGTATCGTCAATGGCTCCCTCGCCCGGCCGTGGGCGTAGATGCGCGAGCCCGTGGGTAACTCGAGTTCGGTGATTCGCTTGCCGACCGCCGGCGAGCCCTCGCCCACCTCGAGCACGGTCAACTGCAGGTTTTGGGCGATGTCGGCGACGACGTTGAAGTCACCGCCGAGGAGGGCGGTCTTGGCTCCTGCGGCTCCCAACCGCTCGGGGTAGATGATCTCGTCGACGTCGGCGGCGTACTTTGCGTAGATGTCCTCGCGGTAGTCCTCGTCGATTCGCAAGACGGTACGACAGCCGTGGTGTTTGCCGACCATGCAGGCCGCGAAGTTGACGTTCAGGTCGGGCGTCATCGCCCCGATGGCGTCGGCCGAGGCGATCCCAGCCTCGAGCAGGACGTCCTCGTCGTCGCCACTCCCGTGGACCCCCTCGAGCCCGCCGTCGGTGTTCGCGGCGCGCTCGAGACGATCCGGGTCGCTGTCGACGATCACCACGCTGTGGCCCTCTTCCGAGAGGATGTGTGCCGTTCGAGAACCCACCCGGCCGTAGCCAACGATGATGAACTGCATGTCCCGCCGTACGCGGGGGAGGGTGAAATACGTTAGTCCGTCTCACGGCCTCGGCGGAGCGACTGTGGAGTGGTGTCGATCACGCAGTGGTCGATCACCGCATACAGGATCGGCGACAGCTGGCGTTCGCTCGAGTTTGGCCGCAATCCCCGCAGGTTAACCCATGGCACGCCCAAACGAGGGCCATGAAAGGCACTGGCGTTCCACTCGCGACGCCGTTCGACGACGCAGGCGCTGTCGACCACGACGCACTCGCGACGTTGGTCGACTGGCTCGAGGCTGCCGGCATCGATTTCCTCGTGCCCTGTGGCTCCACCGGCGAAGCGCCACTCCTCACAATCGACGAACGAACCCGCGTCATCGAGACGGTCACCGAGCGAACCGATCTGCCCGTCCTCGCGGGCACCGGCCACGAGGGATTCCAGGCGACGCTCGAGGCGACCGAACGCGCCGCACGTGCCGGGGCTGACGCGGCACTGGTCTTGACCCCCTCGTACTACGGCAGCGACGACGAGGCGCTCGGTCGGTACTACCGTGACCTCGCCGACGACGCGCCAATCCCGATGTATTGCTACAGCGTGCCGAAGTTCACCGACCACGCGCTCTCGCCACGGACTGTGGGCGCGCTTGCGGATCACGAGAATATTCACGGCATCAAGGACTCGAGTGGGAGCATCGAGTCGATCCAACGGCTGTGTGCGTTCACCCGCGGGGCCGAGTTCTCGGTGCTCGTTGGCAGCGGGAGCGTCTACGCCGCGGCACTCGATGCCGGCGCCGATGGCGGCGTGCTGGCGTTGGCCAACGCCGTCCCCGAACGGGTTACCGAAATCGCCCGCAGACACGACGATGGGGACGCCGACGGCGCCCGCAGCCTGAACGCAGCCCTCGTGGAACTCAATCGAGCCATCACCACGAGATACGGCGTCCCCGGCGTGAAGGCAGCCCTTGGCCACAGGGGCACTCAGGTCGGCGAGCCGCGACGGCCGCTCGAGTCCCTGAGCGAGGATGCCAGCGTGGAAATCGAGACGTTGCTCGAGGCGGCCCGAAGCGGCTGAGGCTTGCTGGAACCGGCGGGTTGCTGAGGACGGTCGATCCACGAGGGGCCTGAGCGCCACAACCCAGATGTAACTACTATCAGTTTACACCGCCACCGGCGATAACTCACGACAGTTTCTACAAACAGTCTTCACGCTCGGCCCATTACGTGCCCACGATGGCCACCTCGAGTCGATTTACCGTCTTTTCGGAGGTATCGATCTCGGCTCGAGAGACCACCGGGGCGTTAGGAGATTCGATTACGGTCCTCCCGCTGTTGATCGCTCTCGCGGCTACGACGAGCGTCTCCTTGCCCCACGTCCTCGTCGGCTTTGGCCTCTTTCAGATCGTCTGGGGGCTGCACTATGGCATGCCGATGTCGATCGAGCCGATGAAGGCGCTGGTTGGCCTGGCGATCGTTGGCGCGCTCAGTTACCCCGAACTCGCGGCGGCTGGGCTTCTGGCCGGGATCGTTTTGCTCGTCGTCGGGCGATTCGGCCTCATCGGTCGGCTCGAGCGCGTGGTTGGCGAACCGGTCATCCGCGGCGTGCAGTTGGCCGTCGCCTTGCTGTTGCTCGAGGTTGCCGTCGACCTCTCGCTGGCGAATCGCCCGGTCGCAGTCGGCGCAGTCGTGGTCGTCGCGATCCTGGCCGTGCTCGGTCGTCGGAACCTGGGGCCCCTGATCCTACTCGGCATCGGCGGTATCGTTGCGGTCGCCGTCGCCGGCCTTCCCGAACCGAGCCTCCCCGAATTGACCGCATTCCCGGCGGGCACCCCAGCCTTCTCGGGCGCGGCACTCGAGGCGACGGTCGCCCAACTCGGCATGACTATCGGCAATGCCGCCATCGCGACCGCACTGCTGTGTGGGGACCTCTATGGCCGCAACGTGTCCTCGGACGACCTGTCATCGAGCATGGGCGCGACCTGTCTCGCCGCCGTGCCCTTTGGGGGGATCCCGATGTGTCACGGCAGCGGTGGACTCGCTGGCAAGTACGCCTTCGGGGCCGAAACCGCAGGGGCCAACCTCATCCTCGGGCTGGGATATCTCGCCCTCGCCCTCGTCGCCACCGGGGCGCTCCTCGCCGCCTTCCCGGCCGCAGTGCTCGGCATCCTGCTCTTCATCGTGTCGTTCGAACTCGCCCGAGCCGCTCTCACACCCGTTGGACGTGGGTGGCCCCTGGCAACCGTCCTCGCGGTCGGCCTGCTGGGCGCGCTGGTCAACATCGGCCTCGCGTTCGTCGCTGGCCTCCTGGCCTGGCTCGTCTACAGTCGGGTCAGAGGAACGGAACTCGGGGCTTTTACCGACTGAGGGTTTAGCACGGAGCATGACCGACACCGAGACGTGGGGCGACATGTTCGACCGTGCCCGAGAGTACGACGTCAACCGTGAGGCCATCGAACAGGCCCTCGAGCGCCGTCTCGAGGGTGAGGATGCGGGTGAGGCCAATGACTGACGATGGGCGACCTAACCCCGCAGGGGTCGTCGCCGACCAGGGCGTCCTCGCGGCCGACCTCTTCGTCGACGGGGATGCCCGGGCGGCCCTCGACCTGGTTCGAGCCCACTCCTGGGTCGACCTGATTGCCAGCGACGAATTGCTCGACGCGACGGCATCACTCGTCGCCGACCTGAGTGATCGTGAGCTGGCCCGAGCACACCGGGCTCGCCTCGAGGCCGAGTGCGTACCTGTCGAGCAACCAGCGGACGATCACCCGGCACTGGCGTCCGCCTACCGAGGAGGTGCTGCCCACTTACTCTCGTTCGACGAGCGACTCCGCTCCCCAGCGGCAGGACTCTCACTCCAGCCCCACGTCGCCGTGAGTGTTCGCGAACCGAGTGCCTTCGCCCACCTGTTCGACCCCGAGAGCCTCCATGCAGCGGTTGTGGGTGGCGAGTACGACGGTCCGGATCGCGACCCTCGAGGCGCGTAGGCAGTCGACTGGCTCTCACCTCCCTGCCACCATGGCGCATGCACATGTGCAGGGGCACACTCACTCGAGGGGCTGGTCAAACACGTCCCGCTCGCGGAAGGTCGGTCACGTCGAGCATCAGTCCCTCGAGCAGTCTGCCGCCCTGGAGGGGGTTCTCAACGACTGCACCGCGTTCCCAGACCCAGCGTATGGAGTCGTCTTTTCGTTGGATGCGATAGATGATGTCGAACTGGGTGTCCGTCTCAAGGGCGAACCCGACCTGGGCGGTGACCGCGTCGAAATCGTCAGGGTGGATCAGGTCACCAATGGTCTCGATATCGTCGGTCAACGCATGAGCCGTGTGTCCTGTCAGTTCCTGGCAGGAGCCGCGTACGAACTCGATCGGCCACGGCGGTTCGTTTTTCACCTGATACACCATGCCTGGAAGGGTGTCGATCAGTGCCTCGAGTCGCCGGTGATCGTTGCGTTCGTCGGTCACATCGCGAAATTTCGAGAACAGATTACTCACCTCACCGTCCTCGTTCGTCACGGCACTGTTGTACCAGGCACAGGTGATGATCTCGCCGTCGTCTCTGACGTTTCGATTGACCGTCCTGGAACCGTCGTCCCCCTCGATAGCCTTGCGGAATTGCGCTTCAACGTGCCCGTGGTCCGCCGGGGGAACGATTACCTCCCAGGAGCAACCGAGGAGTTCGGATTCGTCATAACCCAGAATATCCGTTGCCGCGCCGTTGACTTCGACGAACTCGAATTCGTCGTTCCACTCGATGATGCCGAAGGGGGACTGTTTCACCAGCAATGAGAGCCGACGCCGTCGTGACGAACGCCACCTACGACGATCCGTTCCGACCGATGAATCGGTTCATCGAACTGTTCGAGGGGACCGATCACATCCGCGGATTCAACAAGAGTTTTCTCGAGCCGATGTACATCGAACTCGCGTACGAACAGATCGAAGGCGGCATGGAAAGTGACATCATCTCCGAGCCGAAGGTGATCGAACGCATTCTGGAGGAGTACCCCAATATCGCCGAGACTGCCCTCGAGAACGATCGGATGCAGGCGTCGGTTCACGACGAGTTGCCGATCGCGCTGGCGATTCTCGACGACAGGCTCGGCATCGGCGTCCACACCGACTCCATGGGCACGCCCGTGTCCTGGATCGATACCGACGACCCCGACGCCGTTGCCTGGGGGATCGACCTGTTCGAACGCTACAAGGCCGAGGCGACACGGCTCCATTGAGTGGTTTCCCGGGCCTGAAGACGACGACAACCCAGCACCGTGCCTACCGCCGTTTCGGCATCACACCCGGCGTGGTCACCCATTCGCCGAGCCGTCGACGGAGCACACCCGGGAGCACGCGGACGAGGGTCGGAATTATCCGATTGCGATAGCCCGGAATCGCGATCACGTCGCCGCGTTCGATCGCTCGATAGCCACTCGCCGCCACCTGGTCCGGTGACAGCATGAACCGGCGCTCGAGCCAGGTGCTCCCGCGGCCACAGTCCTCGTGGATTCCCGTCGCGACCGGGCCGGGGCAGATGGCCGTCACGCTGACCCCGCTTCCCCGACACTCCTCGGCGAGGGACTCGGTGAACGACACGAGGTGTGCCTTGCTGGCGTGGTAGCTGGCCATCTGGGGCCCTGGTCGGAACCCGGCGGTTGAGGCGACGTTCGTGATTGCGCCTCGGCCGCGCTCGAGCATCGCCGGCAGGAATCGTCGAGTGAGCGCGATGGGGGCCTCGACGTTGCATCGAAGCAGGCGACGCTCGGCGTCAAGATCGCCCGCGGCGAACGCCCCGTAAGTCGCCATTGCGGCGTTGTTGACGAGGACCTCGACCGCAAGGTCCAACTCGCGCACTCGATCGTGGACGACTTTCGGGGCTGCAGGATCCGCCAGATCGACGGCGATGGGTTCGACGACGACGTCGTACCGGGTTTCGAGGTCGACCGCGACACGCTCGAGGGGCGCCTCCGTCCGGGCGACCAGGACGAGGTCGACGCCGTCGGCGGCGAACTCCGCGGCGAGGGCGCGGCCAATCCCCCGGGTGCCGCCGGTTACGAGGGCGACGCTCGAGGCCGTAGATTCGACTGGCACGGTCCCATCGGCCCCCGAATCGGCAGGACTCGAGTCGGTATCCATACCCGCTGGTTGCCACGCCAGGGCCAAAACCCTACTGCGAGTCTGCAAGCCAGTCAGCAAACGCTGCGAGTGCTCGGCCTCGGTGGGAGATGGCGTTCTTCTCGGCGGCGACCATCTCCGCGAAGGTCTGGCCATTGTACTCGAAGATCGGGTCGTACCCGAACCCCTCATCGCCACGGGGAGCCACGAGCGTCCCGGCGACACTGCCAGTGAACGTTTCGACGCCCGTCTCGTCGGCGTAGGCCATCACCGTCCGAAAGTGGGCCCGTCGGTCGTCCTCCTCGCGAGCGAGTCCCCACATGCGCTCGACACCCACGGTATTCTCGACGTACGCCGAATACGGACCTGGGAAGCCACCGAGAGCATCGATGAACAACCCGGTGTCGTCGACGAGAACGCCATCCACGGGGGAATCAACCCCCTCAACTCCGTCTGCGTCCGCCTGGCCCTGAAGATGCCGGTAGGTCTCCCGTGCCCCATGAGCCGCGATGTCCTCGAGGGAGGCCGACTGGATTTCGGTGTAGTCATAGTCGACCTGCTCGACGGTCGCGATGCCCTCGAGGTAGTCCCGGGCCTCCCGAAGTTTCCCGTCGTTGCCCGTCGCGAAGCGAATGTGCATGCTCGAGGATTGGGCAAGGGTGTCAAAGTCGCGTCGGTTTCCACGCAGCCACCCCACTGCCGGCTCGCCACCGGCGTCCAGTTCGCCGTCTCCGCTACGTTTTTGGCCGCGGCGAGTGACCACTCGCGCATGGACCCGATCGTCGACCACGTCATGATTCGCGTCGAAGACCTCGAGGAGTCTCTCGACTGGTACCAGACTCACCTCAACTACGAGGAGAAAGGGCGCTGGGAGGCCGACACCTTCACCAACGTCTTTCTCGGGCCCGAAGAGATGCACGACGACGGTGCCCTCCTCGAGTTGACGTACAACCACGACGGCCGGAGCTACGAGCTGGGCGACGCCTGGGGCCACATCGCCGTGCGCGTCCCCGAGGACGAACTCGACTCGAGCTATCAGCAGTTGATGGATGAAGGCGTCGAGGACTACCGCGATCCCGAATCCTGTGGCAACCGCTACGCGTTCGTCAAAGATCCGGACGGCCACGAGATCGAGATCGTCAAGCGCGATTACGGCGCGAAGTGGAGTCTGGATCACACCATGATCCGCGTCGAGGACGCCACCGAGGCCCTGGGCTACTGGGTCCGCACCTACGGCTACGAGGAGGTCGGTCGCTGGGAGGCCGACACCTTCGCGAACTTCTTCGTCCAGCGCCCCGACGCGGCTCCCGAGGAGATGTCCGTCGAACTCACCTACAACTACGACGGCCGCTCCTACACGATGGGCGACGCCTGGGGCCACCTCGCCGTCAGCGTCGAGGACCTGCACGACGCCTGGGATACCATGCTCGAGCGCGAGACCGCGGACTACCGCGATCCCGAATCCTGTAACGATCGGTACGCGTTCACCAAGGACCAGGACGGCCACGAAGTCGAGGTCGTCACTCGAGACTGAACGCGGGTCGGCTTCTATACGATGTCGTGGGGATCTTGATGGCTGAGTACGAGCAGGGTTTCGAGTACACCTGCGGTGGTCCCGTTCGATGACGTAGTGGGTAATGGACCCACTATAGTACCAATTGAAACGAGTTACACACCCTCACAGCGAGTCGCCTCAGAACCGGTTTGTGACCGGTTCTGAGCCATGGTATCGTGAGGGTGTGTGCAATGATTTTCAGTGGCTACTATAGCTACGAGCTAACGGTTGGGTGTTCTCTCGAGGATATCGAAAACATCGATCGATTTATACTCTTGATTCCGTTGGTTGCCAGTCGTCTCAACCAGAACATCATCGGAAACTAACTCCTCGATGGCGTTATACGCGGTTTGCCGACTGACATCGAATTCTTCTTCCACATCGTTGGCGGTGAAGTATGGCATATCGAAGACGCCCCGAGCGAGGCGATGACTCGTTTTCTGGTGTGGATACCGCTGTTCGTAGTAGCGCCGAAGTTCCATCAAATTCTGTGTCCGCTCGTATGAGTCCCGCGCCTGTACCTCGATTCCTTCGATGAAGAACGTGATCCAGTCGCGCCAGTTCCCGGTTTCGCTCACAGCGCGCATCTTCTCGACGTATTCCTGTTTGTTGCGATTAAAGTAGGCACTCGGGTAGAGATATGGCTCGCTCAGATATCCTTCAGCGCAGAGCTGTAATACGATGAGAATGCGACCAAGCCGGCCATTCCCATCCTCACAATTCCTTACACGCTCGGCCGAAGGGTAACTCGAGGCCGGCAAGTGAGCTTGATGGCTATGCGGTGCCGAAATCGGCAGGAAAACCCAACCACTCGCGACCGTGTGAATCGACCGACGTTATTTGTGTCTGCCCGCCCAACCCACGCCAATGGCAGACCGGGACCGACTCGAGCGGATTTTGCGAGCGAACATCGAGCGGGCGGGCAGTCAGTACGCCGAACTTCGGCAGTCAGCCGAGGGGCAGCTCGAGGAGGCCAGGGAGGCCTATCGCGTCGCTCGGAACGCCCGCCAGTTGCCAACCGACGAGGCCGGTCGGGCGAAGATCGTCTGTCGCCGCTACACCGAACGTCGTGCGACGAAACTCGACGACGAGTTCCGGCCGGCCTGTTACGAGGCAGACCATCCCGATTGCGAGGGTTGCGTCGAGGACATCCACGATGGCCGGATCGAAACCTGGTGACTGGCCGTGACGGTCGCGTCCACCCTCTCGAAGGAATCGCTCCCGGCTAACCCCGTGATCGCCTGCGTCCTCGCGGGCGGCGTCGGCACTCGACTCTATCCCCGGAGCCAGGCCGATCGGCCGAAACAACTCCGTCGACTCGGTGGGGAACGAACACTGCTCGAGCGCACGCTCGACCGGGTTGCACCCGTCGTCGACGCAACCATCGTTCTCACGAGCCGGGACCTCGAGGACGCCGTTCGAGAGACGGTGCCCGAGACACCGATTCTGGTCGAGCCGGAGGCTCGAGGCACCGGGCCAGCCCTCACGTACGCCGCTCGGGTGCTCCAAGAACGGGGGCTGGACGACGCCGTGATGATCACTCTCCCGAGCGATCACCACGTCGCCGACGGGGGTGCGTTCCGCGCCCTCCTCGAGCGGGCGGTGAGGGTGACACAGGTGACGGCCGATCTCGTGACCCTCGGGGTCGAACCGACTCGCCCGGCGACCGAGTTCGGCTACGTGATCGGGACTGATCGCGTTCGGTCGACGGCGAACGGTGACGAATACCGACGCGTCGAGCGATTTCGAGAGAAGCCCGACGCCGACGTGGCTCGGACCCTGCTAGAAGACGGGGCCCGCTGGAACGCCGGCATCTTCGCGTGGACCCCGAAAGCGTTTCTGCGGGAGGTACGGGCAACCCCCCTCGAGTCGTTGC
>LFFM01000347.1_pt1 | contig 31713 bp, 32 predicted proteins | sample 643131 | NCBI WGS metagenome assembly LFFM01 (sample SAMN03777445, study PRJNA286221) | soda lake metagenome | biome: soda lake; feature: Kulunda steppe; material: water; isolation source: sample Tc-Br brine of Tanatar trona crystallizer | place: Russia: Kulunda steppe | collected 2011-07
CCGGCAGGAAGTGGTACTCGATGACCCGTTCGGCGACGTCGGTCTCGTCGACGGCCCGCAGCTTTCGGGCCAACTCCAGTTGGGCGTTCATCTTCTCCATCATGTCGCCGAGCGTCTTGTACGCCGAGAGATCCGGCCCGGCGGCGATGTCCACCGTGTCGTGGGTGTGGTCGAACCCGCGGTACTCGTCGTCGGTCCCCAGCGTGTCCTCGCCGAGCTGGATCAGTTCCTCGACCTCGCCGGGGTCGGCCATCTCCGCCGTCGCCTCGTAGAACTCACGCGGATACGACCGGACGATATCCATGTTGTGGGCCTCGTCGTCGATCTCGGCGGGGTCGATCCGGGAGGACATGACCAGGGGCGCGTCCATCGAGTTGTGCGCGTACAGCCAGTTCGCGGTAAATATCGGTTCGCCGCCGACCTGGAGGTCGTACAGCATCCCGTCGTAGCCGACCTCTTCGACGTCCGTAATCCGGAGATACGAGAGATCGCCGTCGACGAGTGGGCGGATTTCGTCTAGCCTCCCCTCTGCCTCTGGAGGAAGATCGAGGGCATCGATCTCGGCTACCATCTCGCCGAGTTTCTCAAGCGACACGTTCTCTCTCCGTTTGAGATACTTCGGAATCAGTTGTTTTATCCCCTCGATCTCCATCTCACGGATCTCCATCAATACGTCCGGGATACGCACGACCAGACTTTTCGGATGATACGGATCGTCGTCCTCCAGAATCCGGCGAAGCGGATTATCGGACGCGCCGCCGGAGACGGAAACAGCGAATATCGGTTGTCTGGATTCGTCTCGTTCCCTACGCGAGACATTCGCCACGAGACCGAACCGATGTAACAGGAAGACGAACCCGTCTTTCACCTGATCGCTGGTCGTGTGAAACTGGATAATAGTATGATTGTCGTCCGATAGTTCGCTTCCGTCCCCGGAAACGAACCCGCGTATAAAGGCGAGCGCAATTTCTCTCGGTGCTCGAAGGATCGAGTCCGGGATCACCTTCTCGCTCGAACTATACGAATCGCTGTCCTCGAATCCGAGTTCGTACAGCACTTCCCGGAATACTGAGGGGAACGTGACCCGATATGATTTATTCGACCACTTGACCGTCGGTTCGATACCGAGACTCGCCTCCGTCGCGCTGACGACACGGTTGATGAGCTGTTCGTCCGAATTGAAAAGGGTCGGATTCACCCCCGAAAGCGATCCCTCTGCTACAAACATCCCCAAAAGCCACGCGAACTCCGCATCGATCGATATCTTCCGCTGGATACCGTCCGTAGCACCCCACAGCGCGATATCGATGTCCTCCGGAACGACGAACCCACCCTCTTCGAGGATCTGTTCGAGCCGTTCGAACGGGATCTTATCCTTGGACAGTCGATGCGAAAGTCCGTTGTAGAACGCTTTATGTGTCGAGCTTCCCGTGTCTGTCGATTCCCAGGCAGTTCTGAGCAGGTCTTCGATGTGATCGTCGATGATAACGTACGGCTCATCGAAACAGTCGACGACATCGATCGTCCGTTCAGCTTCCTCGATATCGAGTTCGCGCGGTGCGAGAATCAAATCGCCGGGTTCGAGTTCGGCACCGGCAACCTCCTCGATGCCGTTTTCGTATCTGAAGAGGCTGTGGTGCTCTGTAATTTCTAACGATCGACCGAACTGTGTCGAGATCTGTAGGAGCGTTTCTTCATCGTCCGCTTCGTATCTGATCGCACGCTCTATCGGTTCCAGCCCGGACCGATGTTTCTCGTCGAACACATACGTTCGCCAGCCCGAATCCCCGATGAGCTTCTTTTCGAATTTCCCGTCGTGATGGACGGGTGTCTCCAGTTCGTTCCAGAACTCGCCGAACGTGAGGAATTCGATTTCGCCGTCCGGTCCGACTGCGACGAGCCGGGACTCCTCGGTGACGCTTCCACCTCGTTGGTCTGGGAGAAGTGTTTTAGAGAAATTGATAAGACCGTCCATGAGAAGCATCACACAGTCCTCATCTCCGTCGCATTGACCCGAATACAGCCCGTTAACTGATACAGTGTTTGTTTCTTTTACTGTAAGGCAGTAGGTATTTTTAATGTCGGGTATTAAATAATTCACCGAATTGACGGTATCGAATTCGACACCGCCGTCCACCCGAACTGGATCCCTCTGAGCCAATGTGGAACTGTCTTCGGCCGGTGTTGATCGGTCTGAACTCACCGGAAGCCGATCCCCGACATCTAGCTCCGTCGCCGGGACCCGCTCGATCCCGTCCCCGGACCGCAACATTGTATGGTCGGGCGTCACCCGAAGCGTCCGGCCACCTTCGGTCTCTATCTCGACCATGTGTTCCGGAGCGACATGCTTCGAGACGGCCGTGACCGGGCGGATTACTTCCCGTCCCGCGTCGGTCACCGAAGGAACGTACACACCACCGTCCAGTTCCTGCACCAGCGTTCCGAAGTCGTCCGTCTCGGGGTCCTCTATCCGCGATTCGACCAGTGTCTCGATCTCCTCGTAGTGCCACCCGTCGTCGTCTTCGTACCACAGTTTCGTCTCCGGATGGAAGCAGTTCCGCCGCTTCGCGGCGTGAAAGTACGGATGCGCGTACCCGACGGCGGCCGACGTAAAACCAATCACTCTGCCGACAACTGCGGCCGAGGTGTGCGGCGCCATCCCGAAGACCAACTCCCCGACCAGGTCGTCGCGGGTTTGCAGATCGTAGTAGCGATCCAGCCCGTAATACTGCTCGAGGAGGTCGTCGACGAAGTCCGCGGTTCGCATCATGTGTTCGGCGGCCCCATCCGAGAGCACCACGTCCTGGACCCGCAACTCGACGAGCTGGTCCTCGTGGGTCAGCGGCTCGCCGTGGATGTCCACCTCGTAACCGAGCGATTTCAGCTGCTCGACGGAGACGTCGAGCTCTCTGGCCCGAACCGACGTGACTGGCAGGTCGGTCATGTCGTATCGGACGGTCCCGTCTTTGAACGAGGAGACGCCGTTTTTCGCCCGGAGGATCCCCTTCTCGATCGGTTCGGGGACCTTGTGCTTCGAGGAGAGTCCCTGGACGCCTTTCAGGACGTCGAAGGCGTTCTCCCGTTCGCCGACCGCCTCCAGCGCCGATCGGTACTCCTCGTGGACGTCGATCGTCGTTCGCTGGACCGCGTCGGCCTCGCTCTCACAGCGGGGACAGATCGCCCGCCCCGATTCGTCGGGCTCGACGTCGATATCGCAGTTATAACAGACGTAGTGCGGCTCGGTGACCGCGTTACACTCCGGACACCGGGCCCGGAACGTCGACGTCTCACACGACAGACACCGCCGCCGGCCGACCTGGGCCTCGATCTCGCCGGGCGTGTCCTGCATCGAGTCGGCGTGTTTCGCCGCTTTGGCGACGTTCCGCTGGGCCCCTCCGGCCTCGCCGATCGGGAACAGCGTGTGGACCGCCGGTGAGAGATCCCGCTTTTCGGACTTCTCGGGGCGACCCATCCGACAGCCGATCCGGGTCGGCGCCCGTGCCCGAACTTCGAAGGGAGCGACCTCGTTGACGGCTTTCAGCGCGTTCTCGCCGCCGTCCCAGCGGCGGGCCTCGGTGGAGAGATCACTCCACGTTCGCTGTAGACGGTCGGTCAACCCGAGCGAGCGGACCAGCGGAACCGCATCGGGAACCGTCAGCGTCTCCTCTCCCTGGGTGTGTTCGACGAGCAGCACCTCCAGAGCCTCCCGAACCGGCTCGGTGTTCGGGAGAACGAGCGTCCGTTCGGCGGCCGCCTCCGTCTTTTCGGTCTCCAACGTCGACCCGTCCGATTCGGCCCAGTTCCCTTCGCTTGCGGCTTCGGCAAGCGTCTCGAACCGATCGACGTCGAGGTCGTGCCACAGATAGGTGTACTCCGGATGTAACGGCGCGTCGTACTCCTCGATCCACGCGAGCGCCCGCTCGGCGCTCGGCTCGTTGAGATCGACCCGAGGTGCGTCCTCGAGCGCCTGAATGTCCGCACCCGCCGCTGACAGATCGCCGCGCCACCACTCGACGGTGTAACTCGCCGGCGACAGCGGGTGGTTGTTCTCGACGAACTCGCCGTAGTTGACGAGGTACTCGCCCGCATCGAGGATCGCCTCGACGCCGTTTCGGACCGTCAGCGCCTCCTCGGGGTCGTCGATCCGGCGTACGTCGCCGTTGGCGAGTTTGACCGTCGGGCCCTCGATCGTGTCGACGGGGATCACGCCGGCCGCCTTGCCGGGTCGTTCGGTCTTGATCTGCGTGCCGGCCGCGAGGAAGTCGTCGACGAGATGCATCGTCGCCGGGTGGACGCCGGCCGTCGCGAACCCGTGGTTGCGTGCTCGCCCGTACCGAAGCCGGAACCCCCCTTCCTCGGAGGGGTGGCCGAACACCGGCCGTCCGGCGATGAGATCCCTGAGGAACTTCGTTTCGGGGTCCGGTCGCAGCGGTCCCTCGGGGGCGTCTCCCGCCCCGGCCTCGTCCCCGGGTTTCGGTTCCGTTCCGTCGCCTTCCCCGTTCTCGCCGTCGCCGGAGTCTGCCCCGATTTCGGCTTCGTCTGGATCGTTTCCGCCTTCGCTTTCCTCGCCGTACGTCCCGTCGATGAGGTCCTGTAGCCACGGCCACTCGACCTCCTCTAGCTGGGACGTGTACCGCTGTATCTTCGGCGCCTTCTGAGCGATCCCCTCGCCCAACACGAGACACATCCCGCCGCGGGCGTTGTTGGTGTCGACCCGTTCGAGGTCCCGAAAGCCGGAGACCTCCTCGTCGCCCGTCGCCTCGCCGTCGAGCATCACGGGCAGGTGCTTCGCGATGAACTTCGCCTCCTTGTCCTTCGGGGCGTACTGAAGCCCCGTCTCGTTGTCGTACAGCGACAGCTCCTCGGCGTAGCGTTCGATCTCGTCGTTGCGGGCGTTGTACCGTTCGATCCCGATGAGCGTCCGGGTGTAGTCGGCGACGAGCACCGAAAGCGCCTGTGCGGTCCCGCCGGCGGATCTGATCGGCCCCGCGTAGTAGATGTTGATGAACTCCGTCCCGTCGTCGTTCTCTAAGATCTCCACGCGGTCGATCCCCTCGATCGGCGCCGCGACCACCCCCTCGGTCAACAGCGCGACGGCGGTCCGGACCGCCCCCTCGACTTTGCCGGCGCGGGTGTCGTACTCCCCGACCGTCCCTTCGGCGAAGTCGGCGGCGAGTTCGAGGGCCGCCTCCTCCCGTGAGAGATCGGGGTCGGCCTCCATCTCCCGGACCCGTTCCGCGACGCCGTCGATACCGAGGATGTTTTCGACGCGATCCGCCATGTCCTTCGCGATCGGGATCTCGACGTCGGTCGTGGGGTCGCCGCCGCGCTCGCGGGCCGCCTTCGCCACCTCGAGGGCGTCCTCGAGCCCGTCCTCCAGCCGTTCGAAGTACCGCTCGTCGTCGCGGCGCATTTATGAAACGCGGTGGCTGAACCCGACAGCGTCGCCCGTATCCGTCCCGTCGAACCCCTCCTTTCGTTCCCGCGAGTCACGTTCGTGCTCGGGTCGGGTGACGGACCCGCGGCCGCTCTCGGAACGCCGGTAATTCATACTCCGAGCAACAACCCCGGGGAGCAAAAGACGTTCGCCTTCCGGAACCGCCCCGATCGTACGGGATCGCGAGTGGACTCGGCTACCGCCAGTTCTCGAGTACGGCGGCCGTCTCCGTCGACATCGAGAGATAGGCGCCGTCCTGGCAGAGCTCGGCGATGACGAGCCGCTCGCCGTCCTCGCCGTCGTCGACCGAAGCCATGACCTCACAGTCGGACACCGCAACGGGGGTAGCCGAATCCTGCTGCATATGTGCTAATTGTTGTCAGTCAGTATATAACGGTAACGATGTGAGTCTGTGTCATACGCGGGGCGACCCCGAACTCGGCTCCACGCCCACCCCACCGGCGCAGAAAAGCCCGTTCGAATGACGTGTCTGCCCCGGTTTCTGAACGGATACCTATTTATATATCTTTCAGGCCGCACTCGAGCAGTCGATCGACGGCCGGATCTTCGTCGGTAATCACTTCCGACTCAGCCTCGAGGACGCGGCCGCGGTCGGCGAACGCGTCGCATCGGAAGTCCCCGATACCGAACTCCGCCCCGCCGACGCCCGATAGGAGCCGACGACGCTTACTTTTCGCGCGGAACACACTCCCGGCCCGTTTCACGGCGTTTTTGCGATCATCGAACGGTTGCTTTATCGCCTTTCGGACCGACGCCTCCGGCGTGCGACTCGTTCAAGTGACGATTCCCACCGGTAAACGCCAGACGGTGCTGAAGCTCCTCGATGAGGAGGGGATCGACTACGTCGTAACCGACGAGACCAGCGGCCGGAAATACACCGCGGTCGCGTATTTCCCCTTACCGACGAACGCGGTCGAGCCGGTGTTGGAGCAGCTCCGCGACGTCGGTCTCGAACGTGAGGCCTACACCGTCGTCGTCAGCGCCCAGACGGTCGAATCCGAGCACTTCGAGTCGCTCACGGAGCGCTACGCCGAGGAGAAGAGCGAAGAGCGGATCGCCAGACAGGAGCTCGAGTCCCGCGCCGAGGAACTCGCCTCCGCGCTACCGACGTACGTCATCATGACCGTCGTCTCGGCGATCATCGCGACGGCGGGACTCCTCCTCGATTCGCCGGCGACGGTCGTCGGGTCGATGGTCATCGCGCCGCTGATCGGCCCGGCGATGTCCGCCGCCGTCGGCAGCGTCGTCGACGACAGCGAACTGTTCCGACGGGGCATCGGCCTGCAGATCCTCGGCGTCCTTCTCGCGATCGTTTCGGCGACGATTTTCGCCGGCTTCGTCCAGATGACGAACCTGGTTCCGCCGGGACTCGACCCGCTCTCGCTCGCGGAGGTCGAAGAGCGCCTCTCGCCGAGCGTGCTCTCGCTCGCGGTCGCCTTGGGCGCCGGCGTCGCCGGCGCGGTGAGCCTCATGACCGGCGTTTCGGCCGCCCTCGTCGGCGTCATGATCGCGGTCGCGTTGATCCCGCCGGCGGCGACGGTCGGGATCGGGATCGCCTACGGGGAGCCGACGCTCGCGGTCGGTTCGGTCGTTCTCGTTTCGGTCAACGTCCTCTCGATAAACCTCGCGGCGCTCGTCGTTCTGTGGTACGGGGGCTACCGGCCGCAGCAGTTCTTCAAACACGATCGGGCGAAGGCCGCGACCCTACAGCGCGTCGCCGTCCTCGTCGTCGCGATCGGTCTCCTCTCGCTGTTCCTCGGGGGCGTGACGTACGACTCCTATCAGGCATCGCTGACCGAGCAGGACATCCGCGACGGCGTGGCGACGGAGCTCGAGGACCCCGCCTATTCGGGGTACGAACTCATCGAACTCGACGTTCGGACCGACTCCCGGTATCTCCTCTTTCAGCACCCGACGTCGGTCGTCGTCACCGTCGGGACGCCCCCCGACGCGGCTCGACCGGGGCTCGCGGACGGGATCGAGTCCCGGCTCGCCGCGGATCACGGCATCTCCGTCGACGTCCAGGTGCGGTACCTCGAGATCGAGCGAAGCGACGGCTGAGATCCGCACTGCTATCCGGAGGACCGTCCGGTCGGATGAGTCAAACAACCCTTTGAGCTTTCGTCGTTTATACGTCCCTCTCAGGCGTTCTCTTCGCTATGCAACTGGAACGACTCGCCATACTGGTTATCCTCCTCTCTTTGGCGGCGATGGCGCTCGTCGGCGTCGCCGTCGTCTCGCCGATCGGAGCGGACGCTCCGGTCGACAGCGCCGATCGAACGACCGCCGTCGAGGGCGGCGGCGCGGACGCGACGTCGGATCGGGCGACAACCCGCGCCGTCGTCGTCGATTCGGCCGACGACCCGACGGACGCTGACGCCCTCGCGTCGCCCGGTCTCTTCCGGTGAGCGCCGTCTCACCGATGGAGGACCGCCGAGAAGTCACCGACCACGGTGACGAGGGCGTCCCGTTTCAGGAGTGCAAAGCCGACGGCGACCAGCGCGAAACCGACGTAGGACAGCCAGTTTATCGACTCGCCGAGCACGAACACGCCCACGACCGTCGCCACGATCGGAACGAGATACGCGATCAGCGACGCCTCGAAGGCACCGTGCATCTCGAGTACGTAAAAGTAAAAATAAAAGGCCACCGCGGTGGCGAACACGCCGAGATAGAGGACCGCGGCGAGCGCGGTCGGCGCCGTGACGCCGGCCCCCGGCAGTTCCCCCGCCCCGAGACTGAGCGCGTGGAGGAGGAGCGCTCCGACCAGCATCGACCACCCGATCAGCGGGATCCGATCCAGCGAGGGGGCGGCACGCTGGACGATGACCCCGCCGAGGGAAATAAAGACGACCTGTGCGACGATGATGAGCCGGCCGACCGTATCGCCCCCTAAGAGGTTGTTCGGGTCCGGCTGTATCACGAGCGAGATACCGAGAAACCCGACGGCGATACCGACAGCGCCCACCGGCGAGAAGCGTTCCCCGAGCAAAAACAGCGCCCACACCGCCGTGGCGATAGGGATGAGCGCCTGCATGATCGCCGCGACGCCGCTCGGGACCGTCTGTTGGCCGATGAACAACAACCCGTTGCCGGCGATCAGAAACACGCCACCGCCGACGATCGCCAGCTGGTTGTTTCGACCGACGGGGCGCCACTCGTCGGTCGCGACGACCGCGTAGGCGAGCAACAGCACGGCGGCGACGTCGTACCGGAACGCCGCGAAAAGCAGCGGCGGGATGTACTCCAGTCCGACGGCGATCGCCGGAAACGTCAACCCCCACACCAGCGCCAGACCGGCGAATATCGCGATATCGAGCGAGCGAGACACCATCCGATCTTTCGGAGAGAAAGCCATAGGCGTGACGATCCGCACCGACGGTCGACGGGGGCCTTCGAGCGCCGACCGGACACGCGCGACGGCACGTGAGGTCCCTCGAGCGCCGACCAGACACGCGGTTTATACGTCATCGCGCACAAACGGGGGTATGCACTTCGAGGATCTTCCGACCACGCCCCGGTCGGAGGAGCTGATCGACAAGGCCTTCTCGCGGGCGGCGCGGGCGGGGCGAGCGAAACAGGGCAAGGAGGCCCAGGAGTCGATGCTCCAGACGGCCGCCAACATCCTCTCGGACAATCTCGGCAACGTCGTCACCTCCTGGCCGGATTTCGACACCGTCGACGCCTTCTATTACGAGTTCGCCGACGCGACGCTTTCCGATACCGACGTCGGCGGCGTCGACCGACTTCGGCAGCACCTCTCGGAGGTGATGTGGGCCTCCAGACAGACCGGTTCGATAAAAGAGGAGTACCACGGTCGGATCAGAAACGCCGACACGGACACCGCCCGAAAGCTCCGAAAACAGGCGTTCGCCCGGCTCGCGGACGTCACCGAGCAGGTCGCCGACGACCTGCTGGCGATCGGCGAGGCCCGCGACGCGCTGAAGACGCTGCCGGACATCCGGGCCGACGAACCCGCGATCGTCGTCGCCGGCTATCCCAACGTCGGCAAGTCCTCGTTCGTCAACCGGGTCACGAACGCCGACAACGAGACCGCCTCCTACCCCTACACGACGACCCGGATCGACGTCGGCCACCTCGAGCGGGGACACGTTCGATACCAGCTGGTCGATACGCCGGGGCTGCTCGATCGGCCGGCCGAAGAGCGCAACGCGATCGAGTCACAGGCCGTTTCGGCGCTGACGCACCTGGCCGACGCCGTCGTCTTCATGCTCGATGCCAGCGGGGAGTGCGGCTATCCCCTCGAGGACCAACTGGAGCTTCTGGCCGACGTCGAGGCGACCTTCGAGGTGCCGATCCTCGTCGTCTGTAACAAAGCCGACCGCTCTACGGACGTCGAGGCGGACCACTACATGAGCGTCGAGACGGGCGAGGGCGTCGAAGAGATGCTCGATGCGGCCATCGAGGCGATCGGCCACGAACCCGAACTCCCCTTCGAACAGTAGTTCGCTGCCGTTACGTTCCCGCGATCACAGCATCTGAAGCGCCTCGTCGACCGACAGATCGCCCCGTTTCACCGCCCCCAACACGTCGCGTTTGTCGTCCTCTTTCGTTTCGAGTGCGATCTCCCCGAGGGTCACCTTCTCGGATTCGCCGGTGAACTCGGCGAAGTCGGTCCCCTCTGCCAGCGCCGTCTCCTTTTTGACCCGGTAGTTGCCGCCCGCGGTCTCGTAGAGGTCGCCCGGGTGGAAAAAATACCAGTCCTCCCGGTCGAACCGGACGCCGACGCGGGGCTTTGCGCCGAAGTTGCGCGCGAAGTAGACGAGCGCCTCGATCTCCTCGCCGGAGAGATAGATCGGATCGCCGGCGGAGGATTTCGCTTCGATCGCGTAGAACGTCTCGCCGTCGCCCGCGAGGACGTCCGGGAGTTCGCGCTCGGTCGCGCTGCCCGAGGCCGGCGCACGCATCACCGCGAAACCGGCCTCATCGAGCGCCGTCACGAGTTCACGCTCCCGCCGATCGCCCTTCGCGTTGGGGTTCGCCATCAGTTCCCGTTCGGAGGTGGCCACGCTTAAATCCGTCCTCACCGCAAAAGCTACCCTTCCGATCGCCATACTGTCGGGCAGCGGGCGTTCGACGTCACGGACGGCGCCCGAGTATCGAGCCCATGGACAGGACACGGATCGTCGGCGCCGGCCGAGAGTGCCTCCGCGACCGGACCGAAACGCTCGTTTCCCTGCTCACACGACGCTTTTCGATCGACACCAGAGCGCTCGCGGCCCTCCGGATCGCGATTGGAGCGATCATTCTCGCCGATCTCGCGTTCCGTGCGAGCGATCTCGGGCTGTTCTATACCGGCCCCGGCCTCTATCCGCTCGACGTCCACGGGGCCGTCTACGGCTCCGCCGGAACGTACTCGCTGTATGCTCTCTCCGATGCGCTCCGGGTGCAGGCGACGCTGTTTCTCGTCGCCGGATGCTTCGCGTTCGCGTTTCTCGTCGGCTACCGGACCCGGTTCGTCGGCGCCGTTTCGCTCGTCTTTCTTCTCTCGCTTCACGTCCGCAACCCGGCGGTTCTCAACGGCGGGGACCGTCTCCTGTGGGTGCTGTTGTTGCTCGGGCTCTTGACGCCGCTCGGCGAACGGTGGTCGATCGATTCCCTCTGTCGCTCCGGCTCCGTCCGTGAGACAGCCCTCGGTGTCGGCACGGTCGCACTGCTGATACAGCCGCTCGTGGTCTTCACCTCGAACGCGATCCGGAAGGCTCGCGGAGAACACTGGTTCGCCGGTGACGCCCTCTCGATCGCGCTGGCGAACGACGCGATGACGCGATCGACGGCCGATCTCCTCTCGGGGGTCCCGCCGCTCGTGACCGGACTGAACTACGTCTGGGTCGCTCTGCTCGCCGGTTCGGTGCCCCTTTTGTTCGGCACGTCAGGCCGGATTCGGACCCTCACCGTATCCGCGTATCTCGCCGCATTCGCCGGAATGGCGGCGACGATGACCGTCGGGCTGTTCCCGTTCGTTCTGGCAGCGTCGGTCCTCCCGTTCCTGCCGGCCTCGGCCTGGGATCGGTTGGAGCGCCGCGTTCCGACACGCCGGATCGCCGATCGGACCCGACACCCGCCGTTCGATCCGGAACGATCCTTCGAGGGGCCGTCCCGGATCGGTGATCGACCGCGATCGGTCCCCGGTCGTCCCCTCGGACGATCCTCCACCGCCGCCGTTCGCCCGCTACTCCTCTCGGCGGTCGCCGTCGTCGTTTTACTCTGGCTTCTGACCTTCGCCGCGTTCGGCGTCGTCGATCGGGAACCGCCGCCCCCGCTCGACGCCGACGCACTCGACCAACAGGGATGGGGGCTGTACGCACCCGATCCCGGGGACAGCTACAGCCGATACGTCCTCGAGGCGGAACTCGAGAGCGGCGACCGAATCGACGCGCTCGACGGCGGTCCGGTCCGGTACGATCGCCCCCCGGACGACGGGGCTCGCCATCGGAGCTTCATGCAAACCGTCGCGGCCTCCGCGGACGGTTCTGTCGATCGGGCTGTCGCCGACCGATACGCCCGGTGGGCCTGTGAGCGTGCCGGGACGCACGCCGCCGACGTCGAACGCGTGACCCTTCTCCGCTTGCGACACACCGGCCTTCCGGACGGATCCGAGTCGCCGCACCGATCGACCGTCGTCGAGTCACCGTGCCGCTGACGATCGCTTTCTTTTCGCCCTCGCCCCGAGTTCGACCGCCGGACCTTTGCGAGTGCCGGCCGAAGCGGACGTATGACCGTCGACGTGGACGCTCTCGTGTTGCCGGCCTTCGACGACCTGGAGGGGCTTCCGGGCGAGGCGACGCCGTGGCGGGCGGCCTACGATCTCGAACGCACGCTTCGGATCGACGGCGTCCCGACAGCGCTTCGGTACTGCGATCGGGGGCTGGCCGTCGTTCCGACCGGGGTCGGCAAAACCGCGGCGACGGCGACGACGACCGCACTGCTGACGAGCGATCGACTCGATCTCGGGGGGACGCTCGTTCTCTCTGTCGGCGCCGCCGGCGGTCCGCCGTCGCTTCCCGTCGGATCGGTCGTCATCGCGGATACGATCGTCGACTGGGACGACAAATGCCGATTCGATTCAGCCGACGGAGAGGGCGAACCGCTCGCGATGAACCCTTACACGGAGGGTCGGGGACGCTTCGATCTCGACGCCGAACTGGTCGCCCACGCGCGTTCGCTCGCCGACACCGTCGAGCTCGCGGTTCCCGAAGGAGGCTCACCCGATCCGACCGTCGTCACCGGCACGAACCTCTGTGGCGACGAACTGTGGCACGGTCACGAACTCGCCGAGCAGGCGGCGTGGCTGGTCGACACCTACGGCGCCGGTCCCTACCGAGCGACGGAGATGGAGGACTCGGGAACGGCGGCGGCGCTGGAACGGTTCGGTCGTCTCGATCGGTACCTCTCCGTTCGCGGTCTCTCCAACCACGACCGCCCCGGAACGGACGTTCCGGCGTCGGAGTCGTTCTTCGATCCGGCGTTCGAGTCCGGATTCGGGACCGGAATCGAAAACGCGGTCGCCGTCGCGCGGGCGATCGTCGACGACCGGTTAGCCTGACTTCGAACTCGACGGTAGCTATTCGCTCGCGCCGGTCCCGGATCGTTTCGTCCATCCCGATTCGACGTCGCGGTTGGCCGGAACGACCGTATCTCCCTTATCCAACTCGAACCGGCTCTTTCGCAGTTCGATCGCGGTGACGGCCTCCTCAGTCCCCCCGACGGCGACCCGATCGCCGACTTCGAAATCGGGGTCTCGGAGGAGATAGACCCCGGCGACCGTATCCTCTATCATCTCCGAGAGCGCATAGGAAACCCCCCGCGCGATGAACCCGACCGCGGTACCGAGACTCGCCGCGATGTCCCCGAACCCGATGATCTTCAGGAAGGCCAGCGTCGCACCGAACCACAGGAACGTCCCGATGATCGTGACGCCCAACTGGGCGACGAGCGCCTGTCGCTCGGAGCAATACTGTCCGAGAACGATCTCACACAGGGTCAAGACGATCCGGATCCCCACGTAGACGACGACGGCGAAGACGAGCCCGGAAACGAGGCGCGAAAATCGCCGCTTCGACCCCGCCGGCGAGTTCGACGAGCGTTCGTTGAACGATTCGCGTCCCGATCTGTAGCGCCATACAGGTATCGGACGCGGCGGCTACAAAGAACCAAGGAGAGCGTCCACGGCTTCGGTGTCGAACAAATACCTATCCGTGGATTTCGGCTGAAGCCCGGACACTCGAAAGAAACGGATCGCCGCCGGGACACGTCGTCCCCGGCGGAGACGGAGTTCGAGGGTTCGCCTGTCGTGTCCCGGGCCTCGCTGTGGGGCCTACGGCTCGGGGAACTCCGTCTGGTATTCGGTGCCGTCAGTTCGGTCCTCTCGGAGCGGCCAGAAAGCCAGAAGTGTCGCGTGCTCGTCGTCGACCGGACGGGCGGTGTGTGGGATCTCCGGCGGGATGGTCAACGCGTCGTAGGGTTCGAGTTCGACCCATTCGCCGTCGACGTGGAACTCCAGCCGTCCCTCGAGAAGCATGTTCATCTGCTCGTAGGGATGGGTGTGGGGATCGGCTTCCGGCTTATCGGGGCCGATCTGTGAGAGTCCGATCAGCTGGTCGATCCCACGGAAGACGACCTGCTGAAACCCTTCCTCATCACGGTAGGGGGCGACGTCCTGCAGGTTGTGCACCGACGGGATCTTCGATCTGTCGTAGTCACGTGCCATGTGACGCCGATACAGTCGGTGTCTGTATAACAGTTGCTGATAATACGATCTCCCCGTCACGTTCTTCAGCTGTCTCCTCGGGGGTCACGGCTCCTCGTTCGCGTATCGGTAGTCGGCAATACGACTAAGATTTATATACGAAACCGATTCAATTCGGCCTGGAACGCCAGTTTGTGCGTTCTACCTCAAACAAAGAAAATCGAATTACCAACAACTGGTATCCCGAGCTCACCGCGACCGACTGACCTGGTTCCGCATATCGTAGGGATGTTCGCCCGTGATCCACTCGAAGAGATACTCTTTGGTCTCCCGGGCGGTTCGGACGCCGTCGTGACCCGTCTCGAGGACGACGTTGGTCGCGCCCTCGAGTTCGGGGCTCTCCGCACACCGCCAGTAGAGGGCGTCATCGCTGCCCCGGATCGTGTAGTACGCGACAGAACCGGGCGTCTCGTCGCGATTGAGCCACGCCAGCGGGTGGTTGTCGTGTTCGTCGTAGTCCGCCCGCAGAAACGGGCTCACCTGGTAGTCGTCGCCGTCGATGCCCGCTTCGGCACACCAGATGTTGAAGACGGTCCCGTGGTTCGGGCCCGCGAGCCCGACGACCGTCTCGACCCACTCGTAGCGGTCCCGCGTGGCCATCCAGAATCGAATCCCCGTAACGCCGAGGCTGTGTCCGACGAGCGCGACCCGGTCGGCGCCCGTGTGTTCGCGAACCCGGCGGACGAAGTCATCGAGCTGTTCGGCCATCTCCCGGTGGCTCGAGGCGCCCTCGCGAAACGTGATCGCCCACAGATCGTCGCCGCCGTAGCCGCGTTCGATGAAGAAGTCGGCGTGAGACTTCCAGTCGCAGGCGTCCCGCTGGGTGCCGTGGACGAACACCACCGGCGTCGGCTCGCGGTCGCCGTCGAATATCCCCGCCGGCTCGACGCCGTGATACGCGCTGCCGCCCCAGCCGCCGTAGGCGCCGTCGGTCGACCACGGGAGCCGACTGTCGTCGGTTCGGTCGTACTCGCAGTTGACCGCACAGCCGTCGTTGCGACGGTTCCGCCGAAGCCGCCGGAGGATTCTCAAAAGCGCCGGCGAGAACGGCCACGGCTGTGTCGTGGCTCCCAGAACCATCCCTACCGTCGGGCCCCCATGGAGCTAACGCTGTCGTCCCGTCGGCCGGACGACCCGTCTTCGTTTTTCGCCACCGTTCCGTCGATCGGTTCGAACACGTCCTGTATGTAGTGATTCACCGCTATTTATGTACTATGGTATTGGATGACAACCGACGTCTCTCGGATGGTGGCGGTTCGATTCGGTGCCGATCATCTCCATCACGCCGGCATGAGAGCAAACTCTCCGGTTCGTTCAGTCGGGGCGTCAGTTCCGCATCGATTCGGCCTGTCCGACCCAGTCCTCGAGGCGTGCCCGGGGGATATCGACTTCGAGCCCGTCCGGGTCGACGTCGGCGAGTGCCGAGACGGTCCCGACACCGACCCGTTGCAGTCGGTCGGCGTATGTCTCCCCGATCCCGTCGATCTCTCGGAGATCTATCCCGCCTTTTTCGGGCTGCTCTGTCGTTTTGGGTTCCTCGACTTGCGATCGCTCCTCGAACCACGAACAGACGGCCGGCCAGAGTTCGGCGTGGGCTCGTCCGGAGACGGCCAGTCCCATGTGTCCGGTGTCGGACTCGAACACGGTCGGATCGCCCGGCAGCACCTGGTTGAACTCCCTGGGTGCTTCCGGCGGGACGACGCTGTCGTAGTTGCCGATCACCTGTGCGATCGGCATATCGAGGTTCTCGAGGTCGGCGTGTCTGCCGTCGACGCACATCTCGTTGTTGTAGATCCGCTCCTCGTGGTAGGTCGCATCGATGAAGTCCACGAGCATCCGTCCGGGGATGTCGATGCTCTCGTCGATCCACCGCTCCATGCGGGCGAAGTTCTCCACGAACTCTTCGTCCTCGATCCCGTCGAAAAAGCGCATGTACTTCGTCACGCTGTTTTGGACCGGTTCGCGCGCCGAGAAGGCCAGATCGACGATCTCAGCGGGGGCGTTCCCGTAGGTGTCGACGAGCGTCTGTGGATCGAAGAAGTCGTCGCCGACCCACTGATCGACGACGCTGTCTTTGTCTTTGAGGTTCACCGACGTCGCCATCAACGTGAGATTTCGAACTCTCTCGGGATACAGCGCGGCGTACAGCACCGAGAAGGCACCGCCCATACAGTAGCCGAAGAGGTTGATCGCCTCCCGCCCGGAGCGCTCGGAGACGACGTCGACGCAGTTATCCAGATAGCGATCGATGTAATCCTCGAAGGTGAGCGCGTGATCCAAAAGCGTGGGCTCGTTCCAGTCGATCATGTACACGTCGAACCCGCGATCGAGGAACGTCCGGATGACGGACCGGTCCGGCTGCAGATCGAGAATGAACGGCCTGTTGAAAAGCGCGTAGACGAACAGGATCGGCACGTCGTGTTGCTCCTCGGTTCGGGGTTCATAATGCAGCAACTCGAGTTTGTTCTCCTCGTAGACGACCTCGCTCGGCGTCGTCCCGACTTCGACGTCGGCGACCAGTCTGTTCGCCTCGCCGACCTTCGAGAGCTTCCCGACGAGTTCCGCGGCCTCCTCCCACGTCCGTCCCTGGAGATCGAACGGCGGCTCGGCTGACTCGGTCATGTCTCCTCCTCGAGTTCGTCGAGAACTCGATCGAGATTCGCTTCGACCGCCTCGAGCCGTTCGAGTTCTCGCTGGACCTTCTTCTGTCGGCGCTCGAGTTCGACGAGGCGCTCGCCGATCTCCCGGACGTCCCCTTCAGTCGCGAACCCGAACTCGTGAAGCGTCGACTGCGTGTTCTCGTCGACGCGCTGTCGCAACTCGAGGAGGTCCTCGGCGTTCTTGCCGGCCATCGCCGAGAAAGCCTCCGTCTCGATCACTTCCTTGAACGCCTCGTTGGCGCTGTCGAGCCACAGGTCGCGGATCTCCGCCGGGTCGACGTCCTCGCCGCCGGCGGCCGCGGCCATCTTTTCGGCGGTCTCCTCGGCCGCTTCCATCCAGACCGAGTACGCTCGCGTGTTGCCCTCGAAGCCCTCCGAAGCGTATCTATCCTCGTCTATCCCTTCGAACGCCTCCACCCACGACTCGACGAACTCCGCTTGGGCCGTCGTGCTGGCCTCCATCCCTTCGACCATCTGTTCGTTCATCCGAGCCATCATCTCACTCCAGCGGTCCGGCATGGATTCGGAGTCCGACTGCTCTGTCATGGGGGTTGTTACCTATCCTTCACATTTATCCCTTCGGTTCGTGTGATCGATCGGCCCCTGCCACGGATCCTTCCGACCTCAGCTTTCGACGAGACAGTAGGCGTGTCCGGGAATCTCCGTGCTGAACTCTTCGTCTTCGTCCCAGTAGCCGGAGACGACGGCCCGTTCGGCGTAGTAGAGTCGGCCATCGCGGGGGACCGGTTCGCTCGTGACGTGGCCGTCGTGTTCGACGAACCAGCGGAGGTCCCCGCTCTGTTTCTCCAGAGCCACCAACTCGCCCGCCGTCGTACCGGCCAGCACGGCGTCGGCCGTGACGGTGACGGCGCCCATCACCCGTCCCCTGACATTGCTCGCCCACAGCTGTTCGCCGCTGTCGGCGTCGAGCGCGTACACGTGTCGATCGTCGCTGCCGAAATACACGACGCCCGCATCGGGATCGATCGCCGGCGCGGACATGACTGAGTCGCCGGTCTCGAAAGACCACTCCTCGCGGCCGTCCTCGAGGTCGAGCCGATAGAGCCTTCGGTCCCACGAGCCGACGAAGGCGCTCCCGTCGTAGGTCGCGATCGGTCCCTTGACGTCCCGTCCGGTCTCGAAGGACCACTCGAAGGAGAGCGACGGGAACTCCCAACAGTAGACGAGCCCGTCGTTCGAGCCCGTCAACAGCCGCTCGCCTGCCGGGTCGATCGCCACCGTCGGGTGCGGCATATCGACGATCCGGTCGTCGTAAAACAGCGGCTCGCCGTCCTCGGCGTCGAACACCCACAGCTCGCCCTTCTTTTCGGGGTGTCGGTGCTCGACGACGACGTAGAGATAACCGTCCCAGTAGCCGGCGCTGGAGCCGATCGCGACCGAGCCGTCCATCTCCTCGGTCCGCCAGACGATCTCGCCCGTCTCGACGTCGAAGGCGTACATGGCCGCCTCCTGTCCGTAGTTCGCCCCGTCGTAGCCGCCGACGTAGGCGATCCCGTCGGCGATCACCGGCGTCGCGTGAAACCCCTGCTCGGTCGCCCGCGTTCGGGTCGTCCAGCGGTGCTCGCCCTTCGGGGTCACGGCGTGCATCCGTCCGGTGTCGGCGGGAATCAGGACGGTTTCGCCGTCCGGTGTCACGAGGGGGCTCGCTTTCGCCGCGTTGTGGCCGATGTAGTTGACCGGCAACTGCCAGTTGACCGCCACCGAGTCGGGGACGGTCTCGTCGGGGTAATACCCGAGCCGGCGGAGCCCGCCGCGGAACATCGTCACTCCGTCGTCGTCGGGATACGTCTCGTCGTAGGGGAGCACGTCCGGATCGAAGCCCGCCTGTGGGACGTCGTAGCTGTCGGGCCCCGAAAGCGGGTTCGTACAGCCGGCGAACCCGCCGACGGCCGTGGCTCCGACGGCCGCGAGAAAGCCCCGTCTGTCGGCGGAAAACTCGTTCGATTCGCGGAGCCCCGGCATATCGGCCATCTATTCTCGACCCGAGGTAGGTCGTTGCGATCAATATGTGCTTTGGTCGGACCGATCCGCGAGGAGTCGCCAGTCGGATCCGGCGTTGCTCGGAGTTACGGACCGCTCCGGTGCCGTTCCGGTAGCGGTCCCGTTCGGTTCTCGCCTCTCACGAGTTCGCGACGCTCGATCCGACGACAGCCGCCCCCGATCCCGGACGGCGATGACCCGATCGCCCTCCTCGAGGACGGGATACGTCTCCGCCGACACGACGTGTTGATCGACTACCTCTCCGCCGTCCTCGATCAGCACGACGACGTGTGCCCCGTCGACGATCCGGTCCACGGTTCCTTTATAGACCCGATGATGGCTCGTTTTGTGGCCCGCCTCCACTGGCGGCGATCCTTCGTCTCGGGAGCCGCTCGCCACCGAACCGGTGATCCACACGGCGAGCACGACGACGAGCAATCCGAACACCGTTCGTCGCTCGACCGGTCGCTGTTCGGTCATGGGATCGCTGGTCCCGGCTTCGTTTATAAACTCTCGCGTCCACCCGGGTTCGGCGACCGATCCGCCGGAACACACATACCGTCCAAACGAGAAGGGTAGTCCAATGCGACAGGCCCTCCTCGTCGTCGCCCTCGCGGGTATGTTTCTTTTGGCGGGTTGTGCGGACGGCGGCGAACCGATCGAGGACATCCTTGAGGGATCGTCCGAGCCGTCGACCGACGAAACGCCGGAAACGGACGCGGAGAGCGGAGATGCGTCCGACGTCGACGGTGAACTCGAGATCCACCATATCGACGTCGGGCAGGCCGACTCCACGCTCGTAATCACTCCGACAGACGAGACGATCCTGATAGACACCGGCGACTGGCGACAGGACGGCAGCGACGTCATTGACTACCTCGACGCTCACGACGTCGACCGGGTCGATCACCTGATCGCGACACACGGCCACGCCGACCACATCGGCGGCCACGCGGCGGTCATCGAGGCGTTCGAAACGGACCGGGCGGGGATCGGATCGATCTACGACTCCGGCGTCCCACACACCAGTCAGACGTACGAGAACTACCTCGACGCCGTCGACGAACACGACCACGACCTGCTCGTTGTCGAGGAGGGCGATGAACTCCCGATCGATGACGGGGCCGTCTCGGCGACCGTCCTGAACCCGCCGGCGGGCGAAAGCGGCGATGACCTCCATCACAACAGCGTCGCGGTCGTCCTCGAGTTCGGCGACGTCCGATACCTGACGACCGGTGACGCCGAACGGGAGGCCGAAGCACGGATGCTCGAGGCGTGGACCGAGGAACTCGACGTCGACGCGTATCAGGCCGGCCACCACGGTTCCTCGACCTCGTCGACGCCGCCGTTCCTCGAGGCCGTTTCGCCGGAGGTCGCCGTCATCTCGAGTGGCTTCGACTCCCAGTACGGCCATCCCCACGACGAAGTTCTCGAGGCGTTCGCCGATCGAGGGGTCGAGACGTACTGGACCGGTGTCCACGGCGATATGGTGTTCACGAGCGAGGGCTCCGAGTTCGACGTCGAAACCGCGGAGACGTTCCCGAGCGATCCCGACGCGTTGCTCGAGGCGAAACACGACGGAAGCCCGGACAGCTCTCTGATCGCGCCGCCGGGGGTGGCAGGGTAGGCCGATGGAGGGTGAATACACCGCGACGATCGATCGGATCGTCGACGGCGAGACGGCCGTCTTGCTGTTGGAGGACGACGGCGACGTGATCGAACAGTTCGACGTCCCAGTCAGTCGGCTGCCGACCGATTGTGCGGCCGGGGCCGTGGTTTCGGTGACTGTCGACGACGACGAAGTCGTCTCGATCTCGCCGCGTCCGGAGGCGACGGCCGACAGAAGCGAGCGGATCCGAGAGAAACTCGATCGGCTCTCGAGACGTCTCGACGACAGAGACTGAGCGTCCGCCGTCGGTTCGCCCCGGGAACGTTTCCCCGCGATTACCGGAGTGCCCGATTCGCTAAATACATCGATCCCATGCGAAGCTGAACGATCTGAGACAGTCGCTAGTGGTTTCCAGACTGGCCGCCCCAAAAATGATAAATAAAATATATATTATATTTTTATACTTATAAGGACACTTCTAGTACCGATTTCGTTTCATTATATATATAGCTGAAACTGAGGCCCTGAAGACGACACACGCCTCTCAACGAGCACGAGACGTCGATGAGATATACGGCATCAACGAGACGTTCGCATCTCGTTCCCACACTGAAGGCGTTCGGCTTCCGAGGGAGTTGATTCCATCGTTACCTTCGCTGAACTTAGCAAATACCGAACGAAAATAACTAATATAGTATGTATATCTCGATTTTATGAAGCTCTTTGACTTTTCTGCGGCGACAGCTGCGTACAGCTATAGTAATAGGTAGAAGTCGATGCAGTTCTCCTCGCCGTTTCCGGGCCAGCGGCTCGTCGCTGGCCGATCGAACGCGAGGAGTGAGTAAATAGTTCTACTGACTACTATAGTACTGTTCATCGGTGAGCGGGATCTCGGCTTCATCAATCGTGCCGTGCTTCAGGCGCTGTCCTGATCTTGGTTGTATATCTGTTTTGCGAACTCGACTATATGCGTATAATATAAAAATAATTATATGTTATATGGTCGAAAAAATATAATATTTAAAATAATATATTACTGGTCTCCGAGAACCGAGATTCGCGAAACGTCGCGATGTCACATCCCGATCCACGAACCGAATTCGACCCCGTTCAAAGGACCAACGAGGCAGTCGTTTTCGGACCTAAAGCGTTCAGAAAACGAACTGCCTCACTCTTCGTTTTATTTGAACACCACCGTACTCCGTCTCCCGATCCGAGTCAGATAAGAGCGGCTTAATACTGCTGGCTAACGGGAGACGGATCGTCGCTCTCACACCGCCGAAAAGGGATGCGGCGGGTCGGGTTCGAAGGGATGCGGCGGGTCGGGTTCGTTCTGTTGCGACGCACGCGGGGATCTCCTATGGCGCTTCATAATTAAACGTCGATAGCACGTACCGAAGAGACAGTGAACGTAATTAATCCTGCAACCGGCGAACGGCTCGATACCTACGAGGAGCACACCTGGAGCGATGTCGACGACGCGCTCGACCGGGCGAGTGGGGCCTTCGAGGAGTGGCGCGAACAGCCGATACGCGAACGCGAGCGACTGCTCGAAACTGCCGGGGAGGTGCTCCGAGACGACGCCGAGAAGTACGCCGAGATGATGACACGCGAGATGGGCAAGCCGATAGCGCAGGCTCGGGCCGAAGTCGAAAAGTGCGCGTCGGTCTGTGACCACTACGCCGAACACGGAAGCGCCTACCTCGAGGATCGACACCATCCCAGCCCACCGGGCACGACTGTCAAGACGGTTCACCAGCCGCTCGGCCCGGTACTGGCGGTTATGCCCTGGAACTTCCCGTTCTGGCAGGTCTTTCGGTTCGCCGCGCCGTATCTCACGGCCGGCAACGTCGGCGTGCTCAAACACGCCTCGAACGTCCCGGGATGCGCCGTCGCCATCGAGGACGTCTTCCGTGAGGCCGGCTATCCCGAGGGCGTCTTCCAGTCGCTGCTAATCCCCTCCGATCTCGTCGACGACGTAATCGCCGACGACCGCGTTCGAGCCGCGACCCTGACAGGGAGCGGTCCGGCCGGTCGCGCCGTCGCTGCGAGTGCCGGCGAGGAACTGAAAAAGACCGTCCTCGAACTCGGCGGCAGCGATCCGTTCGTCGTCCTCGACGACGCCGATATCGAGTCCGCCGCCGAAGTCGGGACCCGGGCGCGCAATCAGAACGGCGGCCAGTCGTGTATCGCCGCCAAGCGCTTCGTCGTTCACACGGACGTCTACGACGAATTTCTCGACGCCTTGCTCGAGGGCTTCCAGTCGCTCGCCGTCGGCGACCCGACCGACGAGAACACGGACGTCGGCCCGCAGGCCCGCCCGGACCTCTTGACGGACCTTCACGAACAGGTCGAAGCGAGCGTCGAGGCGGGTGCCACACTCGTCACCGGCGGTGACCCGCTCGATCGGGAGGGCGCGTTCTATCCGCCGACGATCCTGACCGATGTCCCCGACGGGTGTCCGGCCGACAGCGAGGAGACGTTCGGCCCCGTCGCGGCGGTCTACGAGGTCGCCGACGAGGCGGAGGCGATCACGCTCGCTAACGACACCGAGTTCGGTCTGGGTGCCAGCGTCTGGACCGAGGACCGACAGCGCGGCGAACGCGTCGCAGAACGGATCGATGCCGGCTGTGTCTACGTCAACCAGCTCGTCAAGTCCGATCCGCGGATCCCGATCGGCGGCGTCGGGACGTCCGGGTACGGCCGCGAACTCTCCGAGATCGGTATCAAGGAGTTCGTCAACCGAAAGACGGTCTGGGTGGAGTGATGAAGGTCTCCGATCTCCTCGTGTCGTGTCTCGAACGCGAGGGCGTCGAGCACGTCTTCGGGCTCCCCGGAGAGGAGATGGAGGACCTGCTGTTCTCGCTTCGCGACTCGGAGATAACGTTCGTTCCGGTGCGACACGAACAGGGCGCGGCGTTCATGGCCGACGTTCACGGCAGACTCACCGGCGATGCCGGCGTCTGTCTCGCCACGCTCGGCCCCGGCGCGACGAACCTCCTCACTGGCGTCGCGGACGCGCACCTCGACAAGAGCCCGCTGGTGGCGATAACTGCGCAGGGCGGCCTCGAGCGGCTTCATCAAGAGAGCCACCAAGCGCTCGACGTCCTCCGGACGTTCGAGCCCGTGACGAAGTGGAACACGCAACTCGACAGCCCCGACATCGTCCACGAGTCCGTCCGAAAGGCGTTCAAAGTCGCCGAGCACGAAAAGCCCGGTGCGACGCATCTCGAACTCCCCGAGGACGTCGCGGCCGAAGAGACGGCGACGCGTCCGCTCGAACACCGCGAGCGGGTTCCCGCCGCCGCGCCGAACCCCGATACCCTCGACCGGGTGAAAGCGGCTCTCCGAGACGCCGGACAGCCGGTCGTTTTGGCGGGAAACGGCGCGGTTCGCACACACGCTGTGACGCAACTTCGCGAGTTCATTGACGTGACTGATATTCCGGTCGTGTCGACCTACATGGGCAAGGGTGCGGTCTCGGACGCCGACGAACGGTCCTTGATGACCCTCGACTCCGGGTCCGCAGACGAACCGACGAGTGTGATCGGCGACTCCGATCTCGTTCTCGCCGTCGGGTACGACATCGCCGAACACGATCCCGGCGAGTGGGATACCGGGGACGCGCGGTTCGTCCACGTCGATAGCGAACCCGCCGAGGTGTACGAGGCCTACGACCCGGATATCGAGGTCGTCGCCGACGTCGGCCGGACGCTCCAGTCCCTCGCCGACTGGTGTCGGGATGTGGACCTGTCGGTCGATTCCGCCTGGTACGCGGACGCCCGGAGGCGCATCCTCACGGACGTGGATATCGAGCCGGCTGACGATCCGCCGTTTACCGTCCGGGCGGTGCTTCCGATCCTTCGGGAGATACTGGCCCCCGAGGACGTGCTCGTCTCCGACGTCGGCAGTCACAAACTGGCCATCGCACAGAACTTCCCGACGTACGAGCCCAACACCTGTCTCATCTCGAACGGTCTCGCTTCGATGGGCATCGCGGTCCCCGGCGGACTCGCGGCCGACCTCGCGGTCGAAGCGAACGTCGTCGCGGCGACGGGGGACGGCGGGTTCATGATGAACGCCGCCGAGATCGAGACGGCGACGCGACTGGATTGTGGGTTCACGATCCTTCTGTTCAACGACGACGATTACGGGCTCATCTCCGACAAGCAGATGGATCACACGGGCGAATCGTTCGGGACCGGACTATCGAACCCGGACTTCGTCCGGCTCGCCGAGAGTTTCGGTATCGAGAGCTACCGCCCCGGATCGGCCGACGAACTTCGGACCCAACTGCGGTCCGCGGTCGACGGCGGAATGTCGCTCGTCGAAGTTCCCGTCGAGTGATCGTCCCGTCGGTTCGTCGATGGTAGCCCTCTCCGGCGGTACCCTGACTTTCGATCCGTGGAGCGATCAAACGTCCGGACGCACCGTTAACGGAGACATTCCGTATCCGCCGTATAAGCGGTGACACTCGTATGTGCTGCTCGTCCATCAATAGCACATCTAATATAATATATCTTATATATGTCCGGGGTTTGCTAATTCAACGGACACCTTACTGGATAAACCGACAGCTGTGGCTCCGAACGATTGTATCTGCTGGAAACGCGTCACCGCCTTTTGGTGTAGATTAAATGGTACTTTGTGGCATCGAATATATATCAAATATCAGTGTTATCGTGTCGATAACTCCCGGCTGTTGAAATATTTCTCAGTATCCCGATAATCGATGTATAACAATACTGTTGGGGGTGCTCACACCATTTATGAAGCTAATCGAACCGGCAGTACTCAGCGGCTCGGCACTCGGCACAGAAGCCCTCCAACTGATACCGTTGCAGTTCTCCGGAGGATTCATCGAGTTGGCGATCGTGTTTTTCGTCCTGGCGATCATCGCGAGTGTCGTCGGTGCAAGCGGCGTTGCCGGCATCAGCATGACGGTCGCGAAGTGGTTCATCATCCTCTTCATCCTGCTCGCCGTCATCTCTCTCGTCCTCTAACTGCTCGTTATCAAGTCTCTCTCGGGTTCCGTGATCAGAAGGCGACCGATTCGTCCCTCGTCACGTCGGTCCCACAAGGAGCACCATTTCAGCCAACAGACGCCCCGGGCGTGCCGACCCTCGCTATTTGAGTGAGAAGATCCCGCCGGCGAAAGTGATCCGGGACACGGTCGAGAGCCGGAGCATGTAGGACGTCAACACGAGGTACGGGGCGATCGAGATCGTGAACGCGAGGGCCACGAACGTCTGCAGCGGCGGGAGGCCGAAAAGCCAGATATCGGGGAAGATCCCCTGATCGATCCCGAGGATCGTCGAGGCGTTGAACAGGATCGCCGGGAGCGTGATAACCAGGAGCGTCTGGGATAGCTTGGACACTTCGCTGGTGTAGTAGAGCGTCTTGAAGTACCCCTTTCCGATGGCGAACAGTTCGAGCGCCTCGATGAGATCATCGAACGATTCGGATGTGGCGTTGGAGGTGCCGAGAGTCCGTGACCGCTCGATGTATGGGCCGTAATTGAAACCCATCCCCTTCCAGAGGAGGACGAACTCGGCCCCGGAGGTCTAGTCTACGGCTCCGAGTCGCCCGGCTGCGTCCGAAATGTCGGAGGAGTACTCCTGAATTTCCTCGGCGAGCTCCTGCTCGACGCCGTCTAAGTCAGCAGTGAGAGCGTCCGCACGTTCGTCGATGAGCTTGGACATGGTTCTGAGAAACGCCGATGGATCGGACGGTTCGCTCCGTGCTCGCTCAGTTCGCCGAGGGACTCCTGGAAGCCTATCACGGCATGGATCCGGTCCTCGACAGAGGCGATGTCGTGCGAGAGGACGATCGAGTTGATCGAGACCACGATGGAGATGAGAAGGATCATTCCACTCAAGAACGTGTTGAGAAGGGTCTGGACCGTCTCAGTCTCCGTGAGGAGCTTCTGCATCTCGAAGGTCCAAACCGTCGCGACGCCCATGAACGTCACAAAAACGATCGTGAGCAGCGCACCCGTCAACGCCAGTCGGTTCGCCTCCAGCAACGTCCACCGGATCAGTTTGATTTCCCCCGTCTCGTCCGGGACCGGAAACCAGTCCCGCAAGCGGCGGAGCCTCGTGGCGATGCTCATAACTCGAGTTCGCTATCGACAGTTGCCGATAACCTCATCCAATCGGGGACCCATGCCCTCGAATGTACGCTCTCTGGAATGGAAACCCTGTGGGGTGAGGAAACGAGGCCTCTCGATCGATACCTGTCGGTTCGACTCTGCTGCCACCGACCGTTCCGGTCCCGTCCATCCGACACCCGACCGGATCGTCCCGTCGACTGTCGGCCTCACAGATACGCGTCGTCCCACTCGTCGGCTAGGTGGACGTTGCCGCAGTTCCCACACTCGAGTCTGTCGAGCCCATCGGCGGACACGTCCGTACTGCCGCACTGCGAGCAGAAGTATCCGTAGGGGTCGTCCTCGTCGTCGTCGGAGTAGACCGAAAAGAAGGGCGCCTCTCTGCCCGGGATCGTCTCGTCTCGGTCGATGGATCGGTCCACCCCATCGACAGTGATGGACTCGGGGACCGTAACGGCGGGTTCGTTCGTGGTGTCGGTTCCCTCGCCCTCGGTAAACAGGGTTACCGCCAACTCCTCGCCTCCGATCATTGCCCGGTCGTTCCCGTCCGGTTCGAGTCCGAACCCCTCGAGGAACCCGCCGCCTTCGACGGCATCTTCGAGGATACGCGCGGTAATTGGGATCTCGACGTCCTCGCGAACCCGGTCGATCAGTGCCGTGGCGATACCCTCCCCTCGGGCCTCCGGGTCGACGTGAAGCCACCGTATCATCGCTTCCGTTCCGACCGCGACGTCGATAAAGCCGAGAACCGTCTCCGTCTCCTCGACCGTGTGGTCGGCGACGAGCATGACCGTACCCGAATCGTCGAGCCGCTCGGTCAGTGTCGTCTCGCCGAACTCCTCTTTGAGTATCGTCTCGATCTGCTGTGGGCTGAGCGAGTACGACGACTGGAACGAATCGCGTGCGATCGCCTCGATTCGCTCTCTATCCGCCGACTCTGCGGGACGAACTTCCATGCAATATGTTGTCGTTGGACAGGAATAAAGCATTTGTCATTCGCGTACGCACGGACGAGCGAGATACACGCTGACAAAAACGAAGCCATCGCTCAAGGCTACGCCGGCTGGGATCGGTGAACGGCTATCGATTGAGGTGGATCTCGTCGCCGGAGACCCTCTCGATGCTGTTCGCGTTGAGCTGGTAGGAGTCCTCGTTGCTGTCACCCCAACCCAGTTTGGACTCGACCGTGTCCGTCAGCCCCGCGTCGGGTTCGACGTATGCCGTCCCGTGCTGGACTTCGATCACGCGACCGACCTCGTCGCCGCTGTTGTTCACTACGCTCTTTCCCTCGTCGTCGTCTGTCAGCGTCACGCTGTTCCCCATCGCGGATCGAACGAGGGGGCTCTCGAACCTATCGGCTTTCCTTGCGACTGCAAGGGGTATATACGATCCGTCCCACTGCACGGAAACGGAAAGCGTACCCCGCTGTCGTCGGGCCTCAGAACGACTCGTTCTCCCCTGCGCCGTCAACCTCGAGAGGGTTCCCGCCCCGGTCGCTGTACCCCTCGCGCCCGATGGCGTCGTCGCCGACCATGCTGAAAATGGCCTGTCGGACCCCTTCGGCGTCCTCGTACTCCTGCTCGTTTTCCGGGCCGAGTACATCACGTAGCGCGGTGCTTTTGTCGGTGAGTCCGAGTTCGTGATCGCCGTACCGATCGAGGAGTTCGTCACGAGATAGCGGATACGACTCGTCCTCGAGCTCCTCGGCAAGCGAGCCGAATTCGATGCCCTGCTCGCGTGAATCGACGGAATCTCTCGACATACCCGTCCCTTGATCGGGCAACGAGTAACGACTTCTGCCGGCGTGTGCAAGCTACCGTTGTGTTCCGAGGGTGCCCGCCGCCCCCTGTGACCGCTACAGTATAGCGCCCGATCATAAGCGCACCCGACCTTCGATCCGATGGCACAGCGCGGGTCGTTTCCCCGACAGGTTGAATACCTGTGAGAATCAATCACACAGCATGGAAGAACAGAGCCGCGTCTACGGCGAGGCGATCGAACCGGGGGAGATAGTCTACGACAGTACCATGCGACCGATCGGCCGCGTTAGCGGCCTCAGCGAGGATGGGTTCGAGGTCGAAGCGATCGACCTGGACGGGAGCGAAATGGCGGAACTCCCGGGCCAGGAGTTCGGCAAGGGATACCTGATGTGGCGGTGTATCGAGTGTGGAGAGATGGACGAACTCAAAGACGGGCTGCCGGAAGCGTGCCCCGACTGCGGCGCGCCACCGGAGGCCATCTCCGTGATCGAGGAGGATTGAAGACGAACCCAGCCGGGGATGTCAAAGCTGTAGATACACGGTTGCGGACGTTATTTTTCGGCGCTATCGTGATGGAGTTCCGAGCTACTGGGCATTTCCATACGCGATCGACGACACGGTAGCTATCTAGCGGGATCTCGTGAGCCTCTCGCCTGCTCGTCCGCTCGTCCGACTGAAAATTCGGCGGGCATTTGATGCTGGAGTCCGATCTCCCCGTAATGGCACCAAAACTGGTGGCACATCGGCCGCTGGCGGCTTCGGCGTGTTCGGTGTCGGCGGTCGTGCTCCAATCCACGACCGCCGCCCCCGAGGTCGGACCCGAGGAACTCGTCGAGTACTGGCCACTCTTCGTCAGAGTCGGCTGGTTCAGCGCCGGCCTCCTCACCGTCGTTCTCCTCAGTCGGATTCTCGTCCAACCCGCGCTCGAACGGATGATCCGTCGACGGAACCGCAACAACCCCACGCTCCAGGCCGCCATCGTCCTGTACTTCCGGGTGCTCGTCGTCTTCGTGGCCTTCCTCGTCGCGATCGCCGTTGCCGGCTACGGCCGGATACTCGGTGAATCCGCGCTCATCATCAGTGCCGTGGCGCTGGCCATCGGTATCGCGGCCCAGGAGGTTATCGGCTCGCTCGTCAGCGGCGTTGCGCTCGTGCTCGATCCGGAGTTCAACGTCGGCGACTACATCGAGTGGCCGGGCGGCGAGGGGGTCGTCCAATCGATCGCTCTCAGGGTCACCCGTGTCGAGACTCCCGATGGCGAGCTCGTGACGATTCCGAACACAGTTTTGACGAGCAACGAGCTCGTCCGGCCGTACGGCCGCGGGAACCACCGCGTCATCCAGAAGATCGGACTCGCGTACGACGACGACGTCGACGAAGCGGTCACTCATCTCGAGGACGTCGCGACGTCCATGGAGATGATACTCGCGGAACCGGCCCCGACAGCCTACGTCGACGAACTCGGCGACGATGCGGTCATCGTCCGCATTCATTACTGGATCGAAGACCCCAACCGTCGTGATATCTTCGCCGCCCGCTCGGCGTACGCCAGCGCGATCAAGCGCCGCTTCGAGACCGTCGGTATCACCATCAGTCCGCCCTCCGAGCGTGACCTCCAGGGTCGAATCAGTGTCGACGAGTCGGTCTGATCTGGGCTTGAAATCCGTCTGTCCCCCTCTGGCGCCAACGTCGCTCGGCAGACTTGACCATGGGGTCGTCCCTCCCCTGGGAGGGCAACGATGAGACCATGGGTCGTTGGTAATAGGCTCGTGATCCGGTGACCTGGTTTGGTACCGTTTAACTATCCTTTGTTCCGCCCTTCTTGGCCTATGTCTTCGAGATACGAGTACGAGCGCACGACTGGCCGCGACGAGGTCGCGACGCTACTCAGAGTACTTGCGGATGGGCTTGCTGCCGGCACGTTTCATCTCGGACGAGGTGAGGGAGCCGTCGAGATCGAAGTGCCGGACGAGATCGAACTCGAACTGGAGTTCGAAACCGAAGCCGGGGACATGGAAGTCGAAATCGAGATCGAGTGGATGGGGACAGACCTCGAAAAGATCAGACCAGCCACCGACGCGTTAGCCGATTCGGACGAACCGATCGATGATCTCCCGATCAGTTCGATCGGACACCCGGAAAGTAAGGCTCGCTTCGAGGTCTTCCGCGACCGGGGCGAGGAGTGGCGCTGGCGGTTAGTCCACCGAAACGGGAACGTACTCGCGACCGGCGCCGAAGGGTACACGCGGAAACACAATGCATTGAAAGGACTACGAAGCGTAATGCGCAACGCGCCGCTCGCAGAAATCGTCGAGGAATCGGCCGAATAACGGCGCTTGATACGGTGTAACTAAGAGCTGAAACCGTGTGTTGCGAGATGAGATCCCACAACGTCGCCACGTATTCGAGATCCGGAGCGACCGATCAATCCGGAACGAGATCCGTCCGAGCTATCAAACGAAACGCTCGAATTAATCCCTGCGGCGATTCGCGGCCTAAAGGCGGGATTCGTCGCCACGGCCATCATGACACGTAGCGAGCGGAAGCTCTCGTCGTTTCCCATCCGACGAGCCGACAGCGATACGTGGATCATACTAATGTGTAGTTCTCGCAACTCGAACGTATGGGGACCATTGTGGATGTGACCGTTTCGCCCGATCTGTTCGCGCTGACGGAGACGTTTGACGCCGTGCCCGATGCGACGTTCGAACCGGTCCGGGTCGCTGCACACGGTTCCGAGGGGGCGATGGAACTGCTGTGGGCATCGTCGTCCGACCTCTATCGACTCGACGGGGCGCTCCGAGACGACGGGACGACGGGCGCGGTCGATCGCCTCTCGATGGATGGCGAACACGCGCTCTATCGGATCAACTGGAGTACAGGGGCCCGGGCCGCCACCGAAACCTTCGTGGAGGTCAACAGGACACTGCTCGACGCACACGGATCAGCGGATCGTTGGGATTTCCGGGTGCTGTTCCCGAACCAGGCGGCAGTGTCGACGGCGTACGACGACTGGCGCGACCGCGATCTCGATCCGTCGATCCGGCACGTCAACGGGCTCTCCGATGCGGTACGTTACGGTGGGATGGGCCTCTCACAGCGTCAACACGAAGCTCTCACTGCGGCGTTCCGGACTGGATACTACGATATCCCCAGAGAAGTCACGCTCGTCGACTTGGCGACCGACTTCGACGTGTCCCATCAGGCGCTCTCCGAGCGGCTCCGGCGCGGCCACCGTACCCTCGTCGAGACGACGCTCTGTCGATACCCGGCCTCGGTGAGACATCAGCGGTGACCGCCGTCCGATTGCACGCCCTCTGCCGCAGCTCCCCGTACGATTTCCTTA
>LFFM01000348.1_pt1 | contig 31654 bp, 34 predicted proteins | sample 643131 | NCBI WGS metagenome assembly LFFM01 (sample SAMN03777445, study PRJNA286221) | soda lake metagenome | biome: soda lake; feature: Kulunda steppe; material: water; isolation source: sample Tc-Br brine of Tanatar trona crystallizer | place: Russia: Kulunda steppe | collected 2011-07
AGCTCACGGGCACCGCCAACCTCGTCCCGAAACACGTCATCAACGCGCTGATCGTCGACTGGACCGCCGTCCTGCTCCCGGAGGCGGTGCTCGCGGTCACGAAGGACGCGTGGCCGTTCCTGTTCGTAAAACTCGCCGCCGCGACGGGCGTCGTGTACGTGTTCAACGGCGAGCTGTTCGAGGAGTCGCCGCGGTACACCCTGCTGCTGCTCATCACCGTGCTCGCCGTCGGGCTCGGCCCCGGGACGCGCGACATGCTGCGGGCGACGTTCGGGATCTGATCGGCGATTGGGTGTGAGACACCGAGTGTCCGGACTCGGCGAACGTATATATCGTTTGATTCGAAACGAACGAATATGCGAAAGACGGCTATCAATGCAGCGGTAGCGCTCGTTGCGTCCGTAGCGATGTTGTTCGTTCCGGTGGGTGCGGTCGTTGCCCCGGTCGTCGGTGGAGTCGTCTTCGGAACACTTCAGTCGAAAGACGGGATTCGGGTGGATTACGTGCGGAGTACAGCGATCGGTGCGCTCTTCGGTGTGACCGTGCTGCTGTTCGCGGTCGGATTATTCATCGCGACACCAGTCCTGAGCCACGCGGCGACCACTGTTCAGTCGGTTGCGTTCGGCTTCTTGGCCGAACTCCACCCGCTCGCGTATGCGCTCGTTGCCGGCACGGTCGCGACGGGGGCGTTCGTTGGCAGTAGTTTGCTGGTCGCAGAACTCGAGCTCGGACGGCGGGGGCCGCCGTCACCGACCAGCTCATAACGGGAAGCTTCGACGGGTGTCGGCTCCCGTGGCGGGCTCCACGGGCTCCACCTAGCCGTAGCCGGATCTCCGCGTCTCCGCCGCGGCGTCGGCGCACACCGCCACCTTATAAATCCTCGCGGGGATAACCGTCGCGGTAATGTTAGAGGGCGTCAACGTCGCGCTCGGCGTGTCGGGCAGCATCGCGGCGGTGAAGGTCGTCGAGCTCGCCCACGAGCTCCGCCGGCACGGCGCGAGCGTGCGTGCGGTGATGACGCCGGCCGCGACGGACATCGTTCACCCGTGGGCGGTCGACTTCGCGACCGACGAACCCGTCGTCACGGAGATCACCGGGGACGTGGAACACGTCGAGCTCTGCGGCCGCGAGGGGTGGGCCGACGTGCTGCTGCTCGCGCCCGCGACCGCAAACACGGCTGGGAAGGTCGCCGCCGCCGTCGACGACACGCCCGTCACCACCTGCGCGACGACCGCGCTCGGCGCAGGCGTCCCGGTCGTGATGGCCCCGGCGATGCACGAGCCGATGTACGACCATCCCGGTGTGCTCGCCGCGCTCGACACGCTGGAGGCGTGGGGAGTGACGTTCGCGGACCCCCGGATCGAGGAGGGGAAAGCGAAGATCGCGACGGAGGCGGAGATCGTCACGGAGGTCGCCCGGGCGACGACCCCGGACACGCTTTCGGGACGGCACGTCGTCGTCACTGCGGGCGCGACGAAAGAGCGGATCGACCCGATCCGGATCCTCACGAACCGGGCGTCGGGCAAGACCGGACGGGCGGTCGCCCGCGCCTGCTACGTCCGCGGGGCGAGCGTGACGCTCGTGCACGACGGCAACGAGGTGCCGTACGCCGACGTGGTTCGGGTCGAGACCGCCGACGAGATGATCGACGCCTGTCGGGCGGCGGCGGTGACCGCGGACGCCCTGGTGTCGGCCGCGGCCATCTCGGATTTCACGGCGGACGCCGTAGAAGAGAAGATCCGGTCCGGATCCCCCCTCTCGGTCGACCTCCGGCCCACGCCAAAGCTGCTGGATTCGGTCCGCGCGGAGCACCCCGACCTCCCGCTCGTCGGGTTCAAAGCCGAGACCGACGGCGACGACGCGGCGATGGTCGCGGAAGCGGAGCGGATCCGCGACCGCGTCGACCTCGCGTTCGTCGTCGCCAACGACGCGAGCGTGATGGGCGAGGACCGCACGCGCGTCCTGCTCGTCGACGGACCCGACTCGACTCCGGAGGAAGCGACGGGCACGAAAGACGCCGTCGCCGGGCGGATCGCCGACCGGTTGGGCGAGGCACTCGGCGTGATCGAATGATCAGCACGAACCACGTCCGGACACGGGTTTCAGGGACATGGAAGCCGACAGCGCCGGGACGGATACAAACTGTTTTGAGTCGGTAGAATCACCCGTCGGGTAGACATCACTATGTGCAGACAGCGACCCATCACCGACGCTGCCGGAGGTGACGGGGGTGGCTGACGACGACGCCGAACCCCCAGGCCGCTCGATCGTCGTTCCCGTGGAATCCACCTCCACGCTTCGATCGACGGTCGCATACGTCGCGGAGACGGCGAAGAACGACGGGTTCGACACGGTCCACTTCGTCGTGCTCGCCTCGTGGCGGCGCGACGACCCAGAAACCGCCGCACTGGAGGCGGACGCCGAACGCGTTCTGGAGAAGGCGTCGGCGTGGGCGACCGCCGACCTCGCGGAGGCGGACACGTCGGACGTCGGTGTCGTCACGGCGATCGTCGGCGACGAGGAGTACCTGTTCGGGCCCGGCGACTACGCCCGCGAGCTCGTCGCCTACGCCGACGAGCACGGAGCCGAAGCCGTGATCCTCGATCCGGAATACACCCCCGTCGGCAACACCACGCTGCTCCAGCCGCTGGAGTTCGAGCTCTCCAACACGTCGCTCCCGGTGCGGAAGGCCCCCGTGGCCCGCCCAACCCGCCGGGAGCGGCTGCGCCGGGAGGCGACCGGCCGCCGGTTCGCGGCGCTGTTCTCGACCTCGTTGGTCTTTTATTTCGTCCTCGGCGACCCGCTGTACTGGTTCGACTGGCTGACCGGCGTCGCGAGCGCGACGATCGTCGCCATCACCCTCTCGCGGGTCAGTATCGATACCGAGCCGTCGATCCCACGAACGCCGCTACGGATGCTCCGCGGACTCGTGTACGTCCCCGTCCTGCTGGTCGAGATCATCCGGTCGAACCTCGTCGTCGCTCGCGTCATCCTCGATCCGCGGCTGCCGATCGACCCGACGCTGAACCGCGTGCGGGTGCTCGTCGGCAGCGGACTCCCGTTGATGACGCTCGCGAACTCGATCACGTTGACGCCGGGAACGCTCACCGTTCGGGCCCGTGACGGCGATCTCTACGTCCACTCGCTCATCCCGTGGGCCCGCGACGGCCTGTTCGACGGCTCCCTGGAGCGGTGGACCCGGTTCATCTACTACGGCCGGGAGGCCGCCCGGCTCCCCACGCCCCGCGAGCGTGACGACGTGGCGATATTCCAAGGCCCGGACGCGACCGAACCGCTCCCGATCGCCCGCGCTGACGGCGGAGCAGTCAGCGACGTCGACGATAGCGAGACGGACGCTGGAGACGACGAAGCGGCCGGGGACGAGGTGACCGACGAATGAGCCTCGTCGACGCGACGCTCGTCGCCGGCTACACCGTGAGCGACTTCCTGCTCGCGGCCGCCGCCGGCTTCGTCGTCCTCGCGATCGGAATGCTCTACCGCGCGGTGAAGGGGCCGACGATGCAGGACCGTGTGCTCGCGGTCAACGTGCTCGGCACCAACACGGTCGTCATCCTCGCGATGCTCGGAGCTGCGCTTTCGGAGCCGACGTTCCTCGACATCGCGCTGATCTACGCGCTCCTCAACTTCCTGATGGCGGTCGCCATCTCGAAGTTCACCGTCGAACGGGGTGGTGTGCTGTGATCGAGACGCTCGAACCGGCGCGGATCGGGCTCGTCGTCCTGTTCGTGGTCGTCGGGCTCTTCTTCACGTTCGTCTCGATGACGGGCGTGATCCGCCTACCGGACGTGTACTCGCGGGCACACACCGCCTCACAGGCCGACACGCTGGGTGCGGGCTTCGCGCTCGCCGCCGTCGCGCTCGTGATCGGCTGGGAGGGTGCGGGGTTCAAATCCGTCATCCTGCTGTTTTTCATCTTCGTGACGAACCCGACGGCGGCTCACGCGATCGCCCGGGCCGCCTTCGAGGAGGGGATCGTGCCGTGGACGGAGGGTGACGAGCGCCGATGAGCGGTTCCGTTCCTCTCGTCGCCGCCGGCTCCGCTCCACAGCCTGTTATCGCGCAGATCACGGCGATCGAGGCGAGCCTGTTCGTCTTCGTGGTCGTCACGGCGATCGTTACGGCGCTCGCGAGAGACGTGCTCGCGGCCGTGATCGTGTTCGGGGCGTACAGCCTCGGGATGGCGGCGCTGTACACGTTCTATCGCGCGCCCGACGTGGCGATGACCGAGGCCGCGATCTCCGCCGGCGTCACGACCGTCCTCCTGTTAGTGACGCTCGCGAAGACGACACGGATCGACCACGAGGTCGCCTTCGAGTCGGTGAACCTCCCTGCGGCCGGCGCGGCCGGCCTGCTGTTCGTCGGAATGTTGCTGACGACGGCGGAGATCCCCGCCGTCGGCGACCCCGACGCGCCCGCGTGGAGTAACGTCGACGTCACGCAGTGGTACATCGCTGAGACGTACGCGGAGACCGGCGTCGAGAACGCCGTGATGGCCGTTCTGGCCGCGTTCCGTGGGTTCGACACGTTCGGCGAGGCGGTCGTCGTGTTCGCCGCCGGGATCGCCGTCCTCGTCGTCCTGCGGCGGGAGGTGTTCGCATGAGCGACCGGGCGGACGACACCGACATCGACGGCGACGTCGCCGATGTCGGCGACGACGCGCCGACTCGCACCGATCGGCTCGACTCGACGACACGACAGGGGTCCCCGTACACGGAGAGCCAGGTGATCATGCCGACGGTGAAGATCGTCGCCCCGTTCGCGTTCACCTACGGGCTGTTCGTCACCTTCCACGGCGGCGGCTCGCCCGGCGGCGGGTTCCAGGGCGGCGCGATCATGGCGGCGGTCGTGTTCATGATCGCGTTCGCGTTCGGCATCGAGGCGACCCGCGAGTGGCTCGCGAACACGGTGATCGTCGGCCTCGCGGTCGGCGGGACGCTCGTGTTCGCTGGGATCGGGCTCCTCACGATGACGCAGGGCGGCGCGTTCCTCCAGTACGAGCTGCTCCCAGTGCCGCTGTCGCGGATCGACCGCGTGACCTACGGTATGGAAGCCGTGGAGATCCTCGGCATCGCGTCCATCGTCAGCGGCGTGCTGATGGGGCTGTTCTTCCTGCTCGCGCACGGTTTCGCCGGCACCGACGACGGCGACTCCGATGCCGCTGCCGCCGCTGCCGACGGCGAGGGGCATCTCGACGACCGGACGGCCCGGACCGACGGGGGTGACGACCGATGACGCTCGTCTCCATCGTCGAAGCGGCCGTGGGGTCGGCGGTCATGGGATCGACCGTCGTGGGAACGGCGGGCGTCCTCGACGTACTCGCGACGCGTCACGCGTACGTCGTGTTCGCGCTGCTGTTGTGTGTCGGGCTGTACATGATGATCGCCAACGAGAACCTGATCAAGAAGATCATCGGACTCAACCTGTTCCAGACGGCGATCTTCCTGTTGTTCGTCGTCTCGGCATACGTCGAGGGGGGCGCGATCCCGATAATCCCCGCGGGGACAGCGCAAGGCGCGGCGTACGTCAGCCCGCTCCCGCACGTGATCGTGCTCACGGCCATCGTCGTCGGGGTGAGCCTCACCGCCGTCGGGCTCGCTCTGTGTATCCGGATCTACGACGAGTACGGCACGCTTCGCGTCGACACCCTCCGAAGTCTGATGCGGGATGAGGGGTCGCTGCCGCGTCGTCCCGGGACCGCCGTGGCGGCCGAAGATGTCACTCGCGCCGACGGAAGCGGTCCCGTGGACGAGGAGGCCGCCGCCGACCGGGGTGATACCGATGAGTGAGCTGGTCCCGATGGCCGAGCTGCTCCTGCCGCTCGCGGTCGTCGTTCCCATCGTGGCGGCGACGCTCCCGCTGGCGCTCGGTCTCCGATACGACGACGTCGGGTGGCCCGTCGCCGCCGTCACGAGCCTTGTGCTCGTCGGTATCGCCGGCGCGGTGGCAGTCGCGACGTACACGGGCGGCCGGTTCACGCACGCGCTCGGCGGCTACCAGCCGCCGGTCGGCATCGAGCTCGTCGCCGACGAGCTCTCCGCCGCGGTGCTCGTCCTGATCGCGCTCGTCGCCGCCGCGACGCTCGCGTTCACGCGGGTCGCCGGGCCGCGCGGGAACGCCTTTTACAGCGGCTACCTCCTGTTAACGGGCGGGCTCTCCGGCGTCGTCCTCACGGGCGACCTGTTCAACCTGTTCGTCTTCCTGGAGATCGTCGGGCTGACGACGTACGCGCTCATCGCCTCGGACCGGTCCGGTGCCAGCGCGTACGCCTCCCTGAAGTACCTCGTGTTGGGGACCGTCGGGGCCTCGCTGTACCTCGTCGGCGTCGGCTACGTGTATCTCGCGACGGGGTCGCTGAACATGCTCGATCTCCAGACGCGGATCCTCGAGGAGGCGTCCTACACCGATCCGCTGATGCAGGCCGGCTTCGCCTTCATCGTCGCCGGGTTCGCGTTGAAGATCGCGCTGTTCCCCGTTCACACCTGGCAGCCGGACGCCTACCAGCGCGCGCCGGATTCGGTGACGACGTTCGTCGCCGCCTTAGTGTCGACGGCCGGCGCGTACGCGCTGATCCGAGTGACGTACACCGTGTTCACGGTCGAGTTCCTCGCCGCCAATGAGGCTATCACCACCGTGTTGCTTGTCGTCTCCGGCGTCTCGATCCTCGCGGGCTCCGTGCTCGCGGCGATGCAGTCGGACCTCAAGCGGATGTTCGCGTACTCCTCGGTGGCGCAGTTCGGGATGATCGCCGCCGCGGTCGGCCTCGCCAACGAGTGGGCGCTGCTCGGCGGGATCGTTCACCTGATCGGTCACGGGCTGTTGAAGTTCGGACTGTTCCTCGCCGCAGGGCTGCTCGCGCTCGGGTACGGTGCCCGGCGCGTCGAGGACCTGGCGAGCCTCGCTCGACGCGCGCCGTACACCGCGGGGTCGCTCGCGGTGCTCGGGCTCGCGTTGGTCGGGATCCCACCGTCGATCGGCTTCCTCGGCAAATGGTACATCGCCTTCGGGGCCGTTCAAGAGAGCGGTCTCGGCGGCGGTGCGGTCGGGATCGGGATCGCAGCCGTGATCTTCGTCAGTACGCTGTTCACGCTCGCGTACGTCGCTCGCCTGATAGAACAGCTGTACTTCGCCGGCGTCGGTCTCGACGACGGCCACGGTCACGACGAGGGAGCCGTCGACGGGACGCACGGCGACGCACACGACCGCGACGTCGTCGCCGACGGCGGACAGGACGCTGGCGACGACCGCGATGCTGGTGACGCACATGGCGCTGGCGACGACCACGCCGCGGACGAACCGATCCCGCCGGAGCCGGGCGCACCGACGACGCTCGGCGTGCGGGACCGCGTGCCGACCGGGGCGTTCCTCGTCCTGATCGGCACCACCGTCGTCGCCGTCGCGCTCGGGTTCGCGGGGGCGACGTTCGCGACGCTTCTCGACCCGTTCCTCAGTGAGGTGTTCGCATGACTGACGTTCCACTATCCGACCTCCGACCGTTGCTCGCAGTTCTCGTCTCGTTCGTCGCGACGGCGTTCATCGTCGCGTCGTACCGCTCCCCGAACGTCCGTGAGGGGTGGACCCTGCTCGCAGCGGTCGTGAAGTTCGGGATCGTCGCCTCGATGCTGCCCGGCGTCCTGGACGGCACCGTCTACGAGACGTCGATCGCGACGTTCCTCCCCGGGATCGAGTTCGCGCTGCGGGCCGACGCGCTCGGGATGCTGTTCGCGTTCCTCGCGAGCGGGCTGTGGATCGTCACCTCGTTCTACAGCATCGGCTACATGCGCGGCAACGACGAGATCAACCAGACGCGGTACTTCGCCGCGTTCGCCGTGTCGCTGTCGGCGACCATGGGGATCGCCTTCGCGGGCAACCTCGTGACGATCTTCGTCTTCTACGAGCTGTTGTCGATCGCGACGTACCCGCTCGTCGCCCACGACGAGACGGACGAAGCACGGTCTGCGGGTCGGAAGTATCTCGCGTACACGATGTTCGGCGGCGGCGTGCTCGTGCTCGCCGGCACCGTATTGGTGTACTGGCTCGCCGGCTCCGTCGCGTTCACCGCGGGCGGGATCGAAGAGCTCGCGAACGCCGACCCCGGCGTCGCGATGGTCGCCTTCTTCCTCCTCGCGATCGGGTTCGGGGTGAAAGCAGGTATCATGCCGCTCCACCAGTGGCTTCCCGAGGCGATGGTTGCGCCGACGCCCGTCTCCGGACTGCTCCACGCGGTCGCGGTCGTCAAGTCCGGTGCGTTCGGCGTCTCCCGGGTGATCCTCGACGTGTTCGGGCCGGAGCTCGTGTTCTCGCTGTCGCTGCCGTTCGGGTTCACGGCCGGGCTCGTCATGTCGACGATCGGCGCGATCACGCTGACGGCGGCCTCCCTGATCGCCTTACGGAAGGATCATCTCAAACAGCGACTCGCGTACTCGACGGTGAGCCAACTGAGCTACATCGTGCTCGGGCTCGGGCTGTTCGGCTGGTACGGGCTCGTCGGGGCGCTGTTGCACATCCCGGCGCACGCCTTCATGAAACTCACCCTGTTCTTCTGTGCGGGGTGTATCCACGTCGAGACCCACACCGACTACATCTCCGAGATGGCCGGGATCGGTAAGCGGATGCCGGTGGTGATGGGCGCGTTCACGGTCGCGGCGCTCGGGATGGCCGGCATCCCGCTGCTCGCCGGTTTCGTGAGCAAGTACTACATGCTGATCGGCGGGATCCAGATGGGGGCAGAGTTGACGCCGGTCGCGTACTATCTCGTCGGCGCGCTCCTGCTGTCGGGCGTGCTCAACGTGGCGTACTTCTGGCCCGTGATCTACACCGCCTTCTTCGAGTCCGAAGACGAGCACGACGCGAAACCCCTCGTGGACTTCCGGATGGGCGGGGAGAAGCGGTCGACGCTTCCGGTGACGGACGGGGGTCGCGCAGCTGACGACGCGGCCACCGATGGGGGTCACCCCGAGGACGATCGCGACGCTGGCGGGGACACCGATCCGGAGGACGCCGACCCGGACGAGCTCGTCACGGACGCGGAGCCGAACGATGATGGGGCCGACACGACCGACCCGAACCACACCAACACCGATAGCTCGGACGCCACCGACGACACCGCCATCCCCGACGCGGACGACGACCTCCCGACCGACGAGGAGGGCGTCGTCCGCCCTGACTTCGACACGAGCGATCGCGACTTCTCGGAACCGGCCGAGCGGGTCGATACGGGCGATTACGCGGTCGACCAGCGGCCGTCCGATGTCGACGTGCCGTTCGGCGTCGGTCAGGAGAGCGACGAGACCGACGGAACCGACACGAGCGCGGCCGTCGACGAGGGCTCCGGGCACGGCTACGCCGACCCGGACGACGAGGGCGACGAGCACGGCCACGGCGACTCCGGCCACGCCGACGCTCAGGATCACCACGGCGGCCCGCCCGCCGGCGGCTGGGAGCACGTGAACGGACTCGACGCTCTGCGCGGCCGTGAGTCGACGTGGTTCATGCTCGGGCCGATCCTCACGGCGATGACGCTGGCGCTCATGCTCGGCGTGATCCCCTACGAGATGGGCTTTCTGGAGCTGATCGAGCTGATAGTCGATACGCGGCTCCCCGAGGGGGTGGCCCGGCCATGAACGGGCTGGTGACGGCGGTGCCGCCGTTCCTCGTCCTTGCGGTCGCGGCGGCGCTCGTACTCGCGCTCCCGCGCGCGGTCGGCCACGCGCTCGCCGCGACCGCGACTGCGTTCGTGTTCGCACAGGCGTGGCTCGCGCCCGACGGGACCCACCTCGCGACGGAGTTCCTCGGCTTCTCGGTCGTCTTCTTGAACGTCGACCAGTTTTCCGCGATGATGGGGCTCGTTATCGGGTTCCTCGCGACCGCGGCGGTGATCTACGCGTACTCGAGCGACGCGCCGCGCTGGCTCACGTCGTTCGCGCTGTTGTACGTCGCCTCCACGGTCGGAACCGTCTACGCCGGCGACTGGCTCTCCGTGATCTTCTTTTGGGAGCTGATGGCCGTCACCAGCACCCTCCTCGTCTGGCAGTACGGCGGCGAGGCCGTCCGGGCGGGCTACCGTTACGCCATCGTTCACGGGATCGGCGGCACGATCCTGCTCGGTGCGGTCGTCGTCCACTTCGCGGCGGTGGAGAGCTTCCTCTTCACCGCGGAGACGGGGATCCACGCGACCGCGGCCGTGCTCGCGGCGATCGGCATCGGAATCAACTGCGGGTTCATCTTCCTGCACACGTGGATCCCGGACACCTATCCGCGCCCGCACATCGCGGCGTCAGTATTCCTCTCTGTGTTCACCACCAAGACCGCGGTGTACGTGATGTACCGCGCGTTCCCCGAGGGCGGCTGGTGGCTGGCGTACCTCGGCGGGTTCATGGCGGTGTACGGCGTGTTCTTCGCGCTGCTTCAGTACGACCCGCGCCGGCTGTTGTCGTATCACATCCAAGCGCAGGTCGGCTACATGCTCGCGGGTATCGGGCTCGCGACGCTCGGCGGCGAGTGGGGCCAGTTCGCCGTCGCCGGGGGGTTCGCACACCTGTTCAACAACGTGCTGTACAAGAGCCTGCTGTTCATGGTGTGTGGCGTCGTTATCTACCGCACCGGCTCGAACTACATCAAGGAGATGGGCGGGCTCTGGAAGGTGATGCCCGTCGCGTTCCTGGTCTACCTCGTCGGCGCGGCCTCCATTACCGCGGTGCCCGGCTTCAACGGGTACGTCTCGAAGGGGCTCGTCCTCGACGCGACCGAGCAGATCTCCGGTAACTACCCGCTCCTGTTCGGCTACGACCTGCTGTGGTGGCTGTTGATGATCGGCGCGGTCGGGACGTTCATGTCGTTCATCAAGCTCGGCTACTACATCTTCTTCCACGGCGAGGCGTCGCCCGAACACCGCCGACTCGACGACGCGAAGCCGCTGCAGACGGTCGGGATGGGGCTCGCGGGGGTCGCGTGTGTCGCGCTCGGCGTCGTCTACACCGCCCAGCTCGACCTGCTCCCGTTCGCGGAGACGGCACACGACCTCTCGAACCCGTACAGCTACTACCTCGACCCGCTTCAGTTCGGACACATCGAGAAGGCGGCGGTCCTGATGACCGCTGGGTTCGTCGGGTTCTTCGGTCTAAAGCGGCCCCTCGGGTGGCTCGCACACCACATGCGTGACGTGGACGCCGTGTTGCATCCGGCGGCGTTCTACGCCGGGCGCGGTGCGGTGTGGGGCGTCACGGAGCTGTGGGCCGCCGTCGACCGCGTGACCATGCGGACTGCGAGCGTGATCATGACGACGGCGATGCATCCGCGGGAAACGCTCGCGGACGCCGGGATCGACGCCGAGATCCGGTCCGGGATCGGGCGCAGCGTGTTGATCCTGACGCTCGCGGCGGCCGTGGCGCTGTTCGCGCTGCTGCTCGGGTGAGCGGTCGTCCCGGCCGCGGTCTGTTTATATACTCTCTTCCGACGCTCGGTGGAGCTCGTCGGGTCGTCGCCGGGCGCGGCGCACCGTATAGAAGCGAACGCTTCGGCCGGATCCTGTGTGGCCATTATAAGGGTTCGAGCTGCCGTATCCACCGATCCCGTAGCGATCTGCTTGGACCGTCAATACGCAGAATCACCGTCACGGATGAAACGACGGTCGCTCAACGATCCGATCTACTTACGCACCCGGTCGCGACTTCTTTAAATACTCAGTCGCGACTTATTTAAATACACAGTCGTGGCCCGTTTACATACCCTCTCGCGACCCGCTCAGTACTCCTCGTACGCGAGGTTCATCAGCCACTGTGAGAAGGCGTCGGACTGGGCGTCGATCTCCTCCTCGCCGATAAACGGGGACAACATGTCGCCGGCCATCAACAGGCTGAAATCCAGGTCCCGCGGGGCCGGCTCCAGATAGTACGTGTTGTGCCCGTCGTAGACGGCGTCCTCGCGCTGGATGAGTCCGGACTCCTCTAACGCCTCCGCGATACGGCTCCCCTTCCGCGAGGAGACATCGAGCTCCTTCCAGAAGTCGCTCTGGTGGATCCCGCCGGTCTCGCGGATGAGTTCGAGGCCGGCGCGCTGGTCCGCCGACAGCTCGGACTCGAGTTCGGACACGCTCATGGAACTACAACCGCCCGCGAATCGCTTAAAACTGGCTTTCCGTCCGGGCGGCGGCGACCGACGCCACGCGGCCGGCGTCGCCGTCGTCGGTCACGACGACCCGCCGAACCCGTCTGGAAGGGACACTGACTCGGATGGCGTCTCGCAGGGTGGACCGTCGGCGAACGCGACCGCCGGCTCCGTCCCCGTCCTGATCCGCGTGAACGACCGCGTACCGAACCCCTCGCCGTGGAGACACGCCCCGTACTCGTGATCGGCGAGCACTCGGCTCGAACGATCGAGCCACCCGCTCGCGTCCTCCCCGGGCTCGGGAACGAGCGCGCCCGCGACCCGCCGCGCGCTGGCCGCCCGATCCGTGCCGGCCTCCTTACGTCGGTCCGGGACCGCGAACCGCGCCGTGCCGTTCACCACGCCGCCGACGTTCCCGACGACGTGGACGCCCGGGTCGAGCCGCGTGACCGAGAGCTGGCCGTCGTACGAGAGTAGGAACGCCGCGACGTCGTCGGCGAGCGCGAGGAAGAACCCGTCGTAGGCGCGGTCGTCGAGCTCGCGTTCCACCGCTCGGACGGCGGACTCGGCCGTGGGCTCGCGGAGACAGTCGGCGACGAGGAGCCCCCGCGAGCGGTCGCCCTCGCGGTCCGCGTCGAGCCAGCGGTTCGTCACAGCGGCGACGAGTCCGGACTCCCCGAGGCCGATCCACGTTCCACCGGCCACCCGGTCGCGGGGCGCGACGTACGTCGACCCGTCTGCCGTCCGCAGGGAGGGGCCCTCGGACTCGCGGTCGAGCGATTCGTCACGGTTGGCCGCGAGCGCGACCGGCGTCCCCTCGAAGACCCGCCACGCGAGCGTGAGTGTACACACGTCTCGGGATCCGTTCGTCGCGATAAAAACCCGTCGTGGGTTTCTCTCCATTCTTTACTCGAAACAAAAGAAATCTTTTGTCGTCTCGCCCCATCGATACGTGTATGAAGGCGATCGCTGTGTACGATGACGGAGAGGAGCCGGTCGTTATCGACAAACCACGACCGGAGCCAGGAGCGGGCGAGGCGCTGGTCCGGACGCTCCGCGTCGGCGTCGACGGCACCGATCACGAGGTGATCGCCGGCGGTCACGGTGGAACGCCCACGGGCGAGGACCACATCGTCCTCGGCCACGAAGCGGTCGGCGTGGTCGAAGACCCGAACGACACGCCGTTCGACCGCGGCGACGTCGTCGTGCCGACGGTCCGCCGCCCGCCCAACGGTGCGAACGAGTACTTCGCGCGAGGCGAGCCCGACATGGCTCCCGACGGCCAGTACCACGAACGCGGGATCCTCGGCGCGCACGGATTCATGGCCGAGTACTTCACGAGCCCGGCCGAGTTCCTCGTCGAGGTCCCGCCGTCGATCGCGGAGTGGGGGTTCCTCGTCGAGCCCGCCTCGATCACGGAGAAAGCGCTCGAACACGCCGCGGCGAGCCGCTCGGCGTTCCACTGGGACCCCGAGAGCGCGCTCGTCTTGGGTAACGGTTCGCTCGGGCTGCTCACCGTCGCGATGCTCGACCCCGACTTCGACCGCGTCTACTGTCTCGGCCGGCGGGAGCGCCCCGACCCGACGATCGACGTGATCGAGTCACTGGGGGCGACGTACGTCAACTCGAACGACACGTCCGTGTCGGCGGTCCCCGACGCACACGAGCCGATGGATCTGGTGTTCGAGGCCACGGGGTACGCGCCCCACGCGTTCGAGACCATCGAGGCGCTCGCCCCGAACGGGGTCGGCGCGCTCCTCGGGGTCCCGGCCGACTGGGAGTTCGAGGTCGCCGGCGGCCGACTCCACCGCGAGCTCGTCCTCCACAACAAGGCGTTGGTCGGGAGCGTCAACTCCGGATACGAACACTTCGAGGCGGCGGTCGAGTCGTTAGCGGCGCTCCCGGAGTCGTTCCTGACCGATCTGGTCACCGGGATTCACCCCCTCGACGAGTTCGAGGCGGCGTTCGTGGATGACGACACGACTATTAAAACGGCGGTCGAATTCGCCGCATATGAAGAACGTTGACGACCTGATAGACAGCGCTGCCGAGCTCGCCGAGCACGGTCTCTCGAAAGGTGAGATCGCGGACGAGCTGAACGTCTCGCGGGAGACGGCGAGCTGGCTCGTCGAGCGAGGCGGAGGGAATGACGCGGACCCGGCTTCGGCGGACACGGAGTCGACCGCGGACATCCACGTCGACTGGTCGGCCATCGGCCGCGACTCGACCCGGCTCTCGTACGCCGCGGCCGCGATGGCCGACCTGCTCGCGAAAGAGGGTGAGGCGGTCGATCTCACGGTCGGTATCGAGAAGGCCGGCGCGCCGCTCGCGACCGCGGTCGCACACGAGCTCGACACGGACCTCGGGACGTACGCGCCCGCGAAACACCAGTGGGACGAGGGCGACATCGCCGACCACGGCGGAGGGTTCTCGCGGAACTTCGCCGCGATCCGCGACCGCGACTGCTACGTCGTCGACGACATCATCACCTCCGGGACGACGATGCGCGAGTCGATCGACGCGATCCGCGAACACGGTGGCGAGCCCGTCGCGTGCGTCGTCCTCGTCGACAAGGTCGGCTACGAGGATATCGACGGCGTCCCCGTGTACTCGCTCGTCGACGTCGTCAGCGTCGATCGGGAGTGACGCGGGATCGCCGGGAGAGTCCCCGGAAGCACCGGTCCGGACGGAACCCCTTTGAATCGTCGTCGCGTATCCGATGGTATGACGTTCCAACCCGACAGCGACATGGACGCGGACGCGGTCGCCGAGCGCGTGGACGAAGCGATCGCCGACAACGATGTGGTGCTGTTCATGAAAGGTAATCGGCTGATGCCGCAGTGCGGCTACTCCCAGCGGGCGATCGAGCTGATCAGCGCGCACGTCGAGGAGTTCGAGACCATCGACGTGTTGCCGGCGCTGCCCGCCTATCGCGAGGCACTCGCCGAGCACAGCGGCTGGGAAACGATCCCGCAGACGTACGTCGACGGCGAGTTCGTGGGGGGCAGCGACGTGCTAGCGGAGCTCGAGGAACGCGACGAGCTCGCCGCCGAGCTCGGCGTCGCGTAACCGATATCGCGTCCCAACGCCATCCGACTAGCGTCATCCGCCAACGCTACACAGCCAGTATCACACGGTCGGTGTCGTTCGAAGAGTAGACCATATAAACCCAGGTCCCGTACATGGGGTAGGTGCAGTCGGTCTCACCCGTGTCGCGACGACCGGTCCGATCCATCACCCACCCTACTAAACAATGACAGGCCGCGTGTTCCGACTCCATTCGACGCTCGAACTGCCACTCGAAGACGTAGAGACGTACTTCGACGAAGACCCCGATCTCCCACCCGAGATCGACGATATCGACATCACGCGTCGAAACAACACCCTGATAATCAAGGCCCTGTCTGACGACGAGAGCATCAGCAAGTACACGCCGACCGCCCAGCTGAAGGCATCGGTCTCCGAGACGCGGGTGTACGAGGAGGAACCGCCGCGAGCCGGCGGCCCGCAGTGGATGGACGACGAGGAAGAAGAGATCCCCTCGGAACTCGTCGAGTTCGCCTGCTTCAAGGGCGACCGTGAGACCGTCCTCCAGAACACCGCGTTACAGTACCCGATGTTCCTCGTGCTCCGCGAGCTGGCGACGCGCGCCGAGAAAGGGACGCTGACCGCGATCACGGAGGACGACGGCGAGCTCGAAGCGACCCGGATCGTCGAAGGCGAGTCCCGCCCGGCGAGCATCGAGGTCGTCGAAAGCCCCCAAGGGGCCGGCGACGGCGACGGCGGCGTGAACTGGCGCGACAACGACTTCATTTCGGACTGATCCTCCCCACGGTTCGCTGCTCGCCGCCTGCCGCTCGCCGCCTGCCGCTTGCTGTCTCCCGCTCGCCGCCCACAACGGTCTCTGTGCGGGTCGCGGCTCTGTCGACGTCGCCGACTTCAGCGACTGCTGTCAGTCCGAAGTCGCCGGTGAGCGCCTCGCCATCGCGTCGAACCCGCGTTCCAGGTCCGCAAGCAGGTCCGCCGTCCCCTCGATCCCCACGGAGGCGCGTATGAGAGTATCGGAGATCCCGAGCGCTTCCCGTTCCGCCGGCGACAGCGGTTCGTGTGTCATCCCCGCCGGCAGCTCGATGAGGCTCTCAACGCCACCGACCGACACCGCGAGAGTGAACTCCGAGAGTGCCTCCAGAAACCGTTTCGCGTCGTCGATGTCGCCGTCGAGCTCGAAGGAGAGTATCCCGCCGAAGCCGGACATCTGTTCGCGGGCGAGCGCGTGGTCCGGGTGGCTCTCCAGTCCCGGGTAGTACACCGCGGTGACCTCCGGACGCGACTCCAGAAACTCGGCGACCGCGAGCGCGTTCGTCTCGTGACGCTCCATGCGGGCGGCCAGAGTCTTGATCCCGCGGGTAACGAGATAGCTGTCGAACGGCGAGCTCACTCCGCCGACACCGACCTGCTGAAGGAACCGGAGCTCCTCCGCGAGCGTGTCGTCGTCGGTCACGACCGCGCCGGCGACCGCGTCGGAGTGACCATTGAGGTACTTCGTCGTGCTGTGAACGACGACATCGGCACCCAGATCGAGCGGTCGCTGGAAGTACGGGCTCGCGAACGTGTTGTCGACGCCGAAGACGGCGTCGCGGTCGGCGACGAGCTCGGCGATCCCCGCGATGTCACACAACGCCAGCTTCGGGTTCGTCGGTGATTCCATCCACACCATCGTCGTCTCGGGCCGGAGCGCCGCGGCAACGTTTCGGGTGTCGGTCGCGTCCACGTAGGTAACGTCGACGTCGAGCCGAGAGACGAAGACGTCGTCGAGCATCCGCCGAGTGCCCGCATAGAGGTCCTCGAAGGCGACGAGGTGATCGCCGGGCTCGACGACCGAGAGCAGTGTCGTGAATATCGCGGCAGTTCCGGAGGCGAAGGCGGCCCCGTGTTCTCCCCCCTCAAGCGCCGCGAGCCGCGTTTCGAGGGTGTGACGGGTCGGGTTCGAGAGTCGACCGTACACGAACTCCCCGGCGTCAGGGTCCACGTCCTCCAGTCGCATCTCGGTATCGAGTCCCGGAAGCGCGAACGTCGAGGAGAGGTGGATCGGTGAGACGACATCGCCCGCCTCGCTCCCGGTCTCGAACGGTTCTTCGCCCTCCGTCACCGCGATCGTGTCGATCGATCGTGTTGTTTTGTCGTCCATACCGGAGTCTCCGCGACCGCCGGTGTAATATATTGTCATTTTTCAGTAATAATCGGTGTTGCGGATATAACCCGCGAGGATTCCCGTCGCGTCGGTCGCTGTCCGTCGCCGGACCGCCGACGCTTTAGGGGGTCGCGACTTCCTCTCAGTATGACCGGGGACTGGGTAAGCCTCTTTTCGGGTGGGAAGGACTCCTCGTGGGCGCTGTACCGTGCGCTCGCCGACGGGCTGAACGTTTCACGGCTCCTCACGGTGCATCCCAGCGGGGACTCGTACATGTACCACACGCCGGCGACACGGCTCGCGTCACTCGCCGCCGAGAGCGTCGGGATCGAACTGATCGAGATCGAACCGGAGGACTTCGGCGCGGACGAGGTCGACGATTCGGGGGCACAGGGTGACGACGAGCTGGAGCCGATGGAGGCCGCGCTCGCCGAACTGGCCGACGACGACGCGATCGATCTCGAAGGAGTCACCGCCGGTGCCGTCGAGAGTGCGTTCCAGACGGACCGGATCCGAGGCATGTGCGACCGGCTGGGGATCGACCTGTACGCCCCGCTGTGGCAGGAGGACCCCATCGAGCTCGCGGAGGCGATGTTCGACGTGGGCTTCGAGATCCGGATCGTCGGCGTGGCAGCCCACGGGCTCGACGACTCGTGGCTCGGTCGTCAGTACGACGCGGACGTCTTGGCGGAGCTCGTCGAGCTCAGGGACGCGTACGGCGTTCACCCGCTGGGGGAGGGCGGCGAGTTCGAGACGTACGTCGTCGATGGGCCACATATGGACCGACGTATCGATCTGACCTACGAGACGGTGTGGGACGGGACGCGTGGGCACATCGAGGTCACGGACGCGACGCTTCGGTGATCGAGGCGCTCGCGCCATCGTGCTGGGACCCATCAGTGCGCGGCTACCCGTCGAAGTCAGTACTGCCGCCATGTGTGTCACTTTTTATCACGTGACCCCTCGGTCCACGACATGGAGTTCGATCGGTACCGTGATGCGGTGGCGGCGAACCGACGTGAGCACGGCTTCGATGCCGTCGACGGGGGAGGGTCCGGGTTCGACCTGCTGTGGCGGACCCGCGATCATGATCCATCGGTCGGCGATGTCTCGGTGTTCGCGACGGTAGTAAACGGCTCTGGATACGACGCTGACGACCTCGTCGACACCGCCGACCGTTTCAGAGCGGTGGTCGCGCGGCGAACGGACGACCGCGCGGACTCGGTGACCCGGATCGGGTACGTCGTCGTCGCGGTCCCGGATCCCGACCCCGACCTACTGTCGACGGCGACCTCCTACGTCGTTGCCGACCGCCGAAGCAACGTGTTCCCGATCATGTACGACCTCGAGGAGGAGGCCGTCCACACTCACGCCGTCCCCCGACTGAAAGGCCGAGGTATCTACCGCCGTCAGGCTACCGACGCAGAACAGCTGTTCGAGGCCTGAGCCGTCCGATAGTTCGATTTCTCCACCTGACCGCCGATCACGGCCAGTTACCGCCCTGTTCGTAGGCGTTCACGACCCGCTGGAGGGCGACGACGTACGCGGCGGTCCGGAGGTTGGGGAGATCGCGTGTCTCATACGCTTCGATCAGCCCGTCGAACGCGTCGGTAATGACGCGTTCGAGCTCCTCGTTGACACGGGCTTCGGTCCAGTGGAAGCGCTGTCGGTTCTGGACCCATTCGAAGTACGACACCGTCACGCCGCCGGCGTTCGCGAACACGTCGGGAACGACCCAAACGCCGCGCTCGGTGAGGACGTCGTCGGCACCGGGAGTGAGCGGTCCGTTTGCGGCTTCGACGACGACATCGGCAGAGACGTCTCCGGCGAGGTCGGCGTCGATCGCGTTCTCTAACGCCGCGGGCACCAGCAGGTCGACATCCATCGTCAACAGCTCGTCGTTCGTTATGGCCTCGGTCCCCTCGTACCCAGCGACGGCACCCGTCTCGGCTTTGTGGCTCTTGACCGCACGGGGATCGAACCCCTCGGGGTCGTAGATCCCGCCGCCCGAGTCCGAGACCGCGACGACTGTCGCGCCGAGGTCGTGGAGTAACGCCGCCGCGACGGACCCGGCGTTCCCGTATCCCTGAACGGCGATGGTCGCGTCCGCGAGGGTACGGCCCAGCCAGTCGAACGTCTCGCGTGCGGCCAGCGCCGTCGATCGACCGGTCGCCTCCACACGACCCGCACTCCCGCCGGAGTCGATCGCCTTCCCAGTGATCACGCCGGGGGCGGTGGTGTTCTCCAGCGTCTCGTAGGTGTCCTTGATCCAGTTCATCTCCCGCTGGCCCGTGTTCACGTCGGGCGCGGGAATGTCTCGGTCCTCCCCGATCATCGGCCGGAGCTCCGTCGCGAACGACCGGGTGAGTCGTTCCAGCTCGGCCGTCGAGTACTCCGCCGGCTCGACCTCGATCCCGCCTTTTCCGCCGCCATACGGGATATCGACGACAGCACATTTGTACACCATCCAGCCGGAGAGGGCCTTGACCTCGTCGCGAGTGACACCCGGATGATAGCGGATGCCGCCCTTGTACGGCCCCCGGTCACCGTTGAACTGCGACCGATACGCCCGGACGGTTTCGAGCGACCCGTCGTCACGCTCGAACGTCAGGTTCGTCTCCAGCACCCGTTCGGGCACCTTCAACCGCTCGAGGACGCCGTCGTCGACGTCGAGATACGCCGCGGCGTCGTCGACCTGCTCCTGGAGGCTTTCGAACGGGTTCGTGTCGTCGCTCATGGTCGGACATCCCACCCCCGCGGGTTAATCTTGGCGAACAGCACGGCTATTCCCGTCCCGCGTCGTCGCCGCTATCGGAACTACCTCGCGATCCAGTAGCGCGATTCCACACCCCAGCAGCGGCGGCCCGATCGGCGATCCGCTCCGCCTGCGCAAGTAGCGGGGCATCGATCATCTCCCCGTCGACTTGGAACACGCCACGGCCCTCGCGGTCGGCCCTCTCCCGGGCTGCCAACACCGACCGGGCCCACTCGATCCGCTTGGGGTCCGGCGTGAACGCCTCGTTGATCGGGTCCACCTGTGCCGGGTGGATCGCGAGCTTGCCGTCGTATCCGAGTGTCGCCGCGAACCGCGTCTCCTCCCTGAGCCCGTCTTCGTCGGAGAAGTCGGTGTACACCGTGTCTATCGCGTCGACATCGGCGGCGCTGGCGGCGAGGACGACGTGCTCGCGGGCGTGGAGCACTTCCGTCCCGTCCGCGGTCCGGGTCGCGCCGATGTCGGCGGCGAGGTCCTCCGCGCCGAACACCAGGGCGCTCGTCGCCGACGCCCCGGCGATCGACCGCGCGGACAAGACGCCCTCGGCGGTCTCGACGAGCGCGAACACCACCGGCTCGATCCCGCGGTCCCCACACAACGCCGCGACCCGGTCGACCTGCCTCGCGGACTCGACCTTCGGGAGCATCACCGCGTCGAGGCGGAGCGAACCGGCGTCGCCGCGGGAGTCAGAGTCGGGTTCGGGGTCAGCGTCGGCGTGGGGGCCGGAATCGAGGTCAGCGTCAAGACTCGCGTCGCGGGGGGCGCCCGAGACGAGCGCGTCGAGATCGGTGGCGGGCTCCGTCGCCGTCAGCCGGACACACACCTCCGCGTCGGGGTCGAACGCCGGGTCGGCGAGCACCTCCCGAACCGCCGCACGGGCCGTGTCTTTCTGGTCCGAGACGACCGCGTCCTCGAGGTCGAAACAGCACACGTCCGCGGCGGTGCCGGCCGCCTTCCGCAGCAGTTCGGGTCGGTCGCCTGGCGAAAACAGGAGGCTCCGTCGGGGCATGGTCGTGGCTGTCGTGGCCGAGGGATAAATGACACGCGACCGGGCGGTGGCCCGAGTCGGTCCGCCACGGCCCGCCCCGCGCGTCCGCGGGTCATCTCCACGTGGCGGAGCGTCACGCATATGTGACCGCCCGCAAACGGCACTCCCATGCCCGGACGCTACTACGGGGAGTTCGAGGTCGGCGAGACGATCGAACACGCCCGTCGCCGCACGGTGAGTGAGTCGGACAACCAGCGCTTCTGTGATATGACGATGAACCAGCAGCCGCTCCACCTCGACTCCGAGTTCGCCGGCGACACCGAGTTCGGCGAACGACTCGTCAACGGCCTGTATACGATGTCGCTGGCGGTCGGCATCTCCATCCCCGAGACGACCGACGGCACCATCGTCGCCAACCTCGCGTACGACGACGTCGAACACCCGAACCCCGTGTTCCACGGCGACACGATCCGCGCCCGGTCGACGGTCGTCGACAAACGCGAGACGAGCGACGGGGAGCGCGGCGTCGTCACGATGCGCGTCGAGGCGTTCACGATCGTTCCGGACGGCGACGACGTCCTCGTCTGTTCGTTCGAGCGGACGGTGCTCTCGGAGAAACGGCCCGACGCGACCGAGTGATATCGCTCGCGCCGTGAACGTCGTGAACGCTCACTCCCCGTCGAGGAGCAGTTCGAGATATGACGTTCTGACCTGATCGGCCGCGTCCAGGCCGAGTCGATCGAGGAGGTCGGCCGCCGCGTCGCGGGTCGCGTCGATGGCCGACTCGTCCTCGACCTCGCGTTCGATTTCGACGTACTCGCCCACGCCGTCGACCGCGTCGAGGGTGACGGTGAACCCGTCGAGCGACCAGTACACCCGCCGCTTCTCGACGGTCGCCGCCGGATCGAAGCCGAGCCCGTCGAGGACTCCGGCAAGTGCCTCGGCGTCGTCGACGGCCGTCTCGTGTTCCGAACGCGTTTTCGACGCCGAGTCGAGCAGCGGTCCCTTATACGTGATCCGGGTCGTCTCCGGCGAGTCTGCCGCCGGATCCGCGTCCGTCTCGTGTCGGATCCGCAACGCCTCGTCCGTCTCGGCGAACTCGCGGTGTGGGGCGTCGTAGTAGACGTCCCGCTGTCCGCGCCGGCCCGCGCGCTCGGCACCGAGCTCCCGCAATCGGGATTCGACCGCCGCGTGGTCGGCGGGCACCTTGATCTCGACCTCGTACATGGGCGTGCGTCGCCGGCGTGGAACAAAAACTCGGCGGGAAGAGTTCGTGCGGCTCCACCGATGGCCTTGACACAGCGGACGCGCGAGCGCTTCGAGCGGAACCGTGCGCCTTAAGAGTGTAACGAGTGATGTTCCGCTATGAGCGATCAGGAGCAGGCGGAGGCGGCCGAGAGCGCCGAGGAGACGGACGCCGACGCCGAGTCGGACTCCGAGTCGAACGGTCTGGCCGACGGCGACTTCGTCCGTCTGGCGTACACGATCCGAACCGCCGACGACGGCGAAATCATCGATACGACCGACGAAGAGACCGCCGAGGAGGCCGAAATCGACACCGACGAGTACGATTTCGAGCCGCGCATCATCGCGCTCGGCGCGAATCACGTGTTCCCGACCGTCGAGGAGGCGCTTATCGGATCCGAGGTCGGCGATGAGGGAACCGTCGACGTTCCGGCGACGGACGCGTTCGGCGAGTACGACCCGGACGAGGTCGAGACGGTCAAGGCCGACAAGATCCCCGAGGACAGCCGCTACCCCGGCGCACAGGTCCAGATCGACAACCAGCAGGGCCACCTCGAGACGATCATCGGCGGTCGCGCGCGCGTCGACTTCAACCACCCGCTGGCCGGCGAGGACCTCGAGTACGAGTACGAGGTGCTCGAAGCGATCGAGGACCGTGAGGAGAAGGCTGCCGGTATGCTCGGGATGTACCTGCAAGAGGCTCCCGAAGTCCGTATCGAGACCGTCGTCGAGGAGGAGGAAACGGTCACCGAGGACGAGGACGGCGAGGAGACGGTCGAGACGGAGGAGGTCGAAAAGGACGTTCTCTACGTGACGGCTACGCAGGCGATGCAGATGAACCAGCAGTGGATGTTCCAGAAACAGCAGATCGCACAGGACCTCATGAGTCGGCTCGACCTCGACCGCGTCGTCGTCGAGGAAGTCATCGAGGGCGGTGGCATGGGTGGCCTCGGTGGGATGATGGGCGGCATGGGCGGTGCCGGTGCCGGCGACATCGAGGAGGCGCTCGAGGACGTCGACGTCGACGCCGATGAGATCGTCGACGAGATCGACGACGAGTAACGCCGTCACAGACGCGTTTCAGTCACGACCACCGACGAACGGATCGACATCTTTTGTGTACCCGCGTCACCACGGTCACGTATGGAGATAGCACGCGCCCGTGAGGACCTTCTCGTCGCCGCGAGCGCGGGTGTCACGACGGTCGCCCTCGCGGTCGCGTCGAGCGCCGTCGCGACGGTGACCGTCGGCACGATCCCAGCGCTCGCACCGATCGCTGTGTACCTCGTGTACCTCTTCTCGCGAAAGGGCGGGCCGTACGGTCCGTGGGATACGCCGCGGAACTGGGCGCTCGCCGCGGTCGGGGTGGGCGGGATCGTGCTCGTGCTCGGCGCGGTCGGCGTGGCGTGACTCCCGACGGGCGGACACCGATTTGGACCCCACACAGGCAGACGAAGACCGGTCCGATCCGGTCCAGCCTCTGATCAGCGGCCTTGTCCCTGATCAGGCGATGTCACGGCTCGTGTCGACCGAGACCGTGTCCGTCAGCTTGAGCTTGACCGGTTCCTCCAGTGCAGCCCCGCCACGGAACTTCGGGACGGCGAGTCGGTTCGCGATCTCCGTTCCGGTCACGGTGGTCCGGAGGTCGAAGACGACGTCGGCGATCTGTTCAGTGGCGACCCGGTTCGCGGAGGCAGTACCGCGTTTGAGGGCGTGTATCACGCCGATCGCGTTCGCTTCGTCGACACGTGACCGGAGGTCGTCGAGAAACGAGCGATACCGCACCGGGTCGGAAGCCTCGAGCGGTTCGACCGAGTCGACGATCAACGTCCCGTCGCGCGGGACGGACGCGGCTCGGTCCAGCGTCTGCTTAAGTGGTGCGTCGCCGTCGACCCCCTCGATCGTCGGGTCGCCCGTACGAACGGCGGATCGCTCGAGAGCGTCATCGACGGCGTCGGGCGATCTGACCGTCGTGAGGTACAGTGTCTCCCGAACGTGTGTGAACGTGTTCAAGAACAACTCGGACTGGCTCGCCGGCTCGGCTTTCAGCACGACGACGCTACCGGCCGGGAGACCGCCGTCAAGCTCCCTATCGAGGACCGAGATCCCGGTCGGCAACCGCTCCATGCGACCCACTGGCTCCCGTGGACGTTTGGCTCTGTCGATGGCGGCGGATCGCCCGTGTCCACGTCCCCGCTACCGGCCCCGCGACCGTCGATCCCGTGACCGTCGGCTCACGCGACCCGCCAGCGTCCGTGACCGCGCTCCTCGACCAGCCGGTCGACAACGGCGTCGTACGCCGACGCGACGTCCGGGTCCGAGAGCGGGTCGGGTGGTGCAGGCGGAATACGGCCGAGTACCGGACACCCAAGGAGCTCGACGATCGCGTCGGGGACCGACTGTGCTCGCGTGACGACGACGCCTATCGGCCGGCAGTCGAGCCGCCGCGCAACGGCCGCCGTCTTTGCAGCGTCGCGGAGCGCCGGTTTACGAAGCGGGGTCACCAGCACGGACCGGTCGGCCGCACGGAGCGGTGCCGCAGCGTCGGGCGCAGCCCCGGCCGGACAGTCGACGAGGAGCGGGCGCTCCGCCGGAGTCGCGCGCTTGAGCGCGTCGAACGTCCGTCTCGCGTCGAGCGTTCGGGGGTGTTCGGGTGCCGCGAGGACAGTCGGCTCGGAGCGGTCGACCGGGAGCGGGACTCCGTCGCTGGCGACCTCGTCGACACGGGCAGCGACCCTGGGCGACGCGACGTGTCCTCCGGGAACCTGTGAGGTGGGCGATCGCCCGACCTGTCCGGTCGCCATCGCTGCGAGGTTCGGAAGGTCCCAGTCGGCGTCGGCGGCGACGACAGGGGCACCACGTCGAGCAAGCGCACGCGCGACCCCGACGGTCGTGGTCGTTTTCCCGGACCCACCCTTTCCACCGGCAACGGCTATCACGGGGGGAGGTGTGTCGGTATCCAATATAAACGTCCGGGCGACGGGGGCGGAAGCAGTCGCGTACTGCGGTCACGGTTCAAACGGGTCCGAGCGGTTCGTGAACGGGCGGCGGCTCGGAGAGCGGCCGCCAGGGGGCAGCAGCCCAAGTCCAGACACTCAGTCCTGACAACAGCCGCCGGCCTCGCCGCCGAAGTCGACGGCAAGCGGTTCGGAAATGGCCTCGTTGACCGATTCAAGAGTGTCGGAGAGCTCGTCCTGTGCGTCGAGGAACTCCCGCATCACCGCCATCGAGTGGAGCTCCGACTGGGCCTGTTGAACACGTTTGAGGTCCGACTGGCTCGCGTCCCCGGTCCGTCTCGCCTGCATGAACTCCTCACGGATTCGCTCGAACTCGTCGATGCGCTCTTGGACGTCCTCGTCGCGTTGGACGGCCTCACGTGCGTCCTCGAAGCGCTCGTACTCCGGCGTCCGCGCGATCTGCTCGCCGAGTTCCCGGCCGAGCTCCTCGATAGAGGCGTGTTCGACGCTCATAGATCCGATTACGGGCCGATCCGTTTCAACCTGCCGGAGGGGGCGGAACGCGTGTGAGTTCACGCGGTTCTGTTCGAGGACCGTGACCCCGTGACCGTTCCGCGCGGAGTTTTTCACCGTTCGGGACCGATCGGACGTATGCGCGACGAACCCGCGGAAAACATCAGCGGCGGCCCGGACGGCGGCGGCGCGTACGACGAGTTCGACCCCGGCGACGGCGACTCGCGCGCGGAAGCGGTCGTGGACGAACTCGGGGACATGTACTGGCAGAAGGCGTACGGCGGCCGTGACGGGTTCGAGTGCCTCGTCAGGACGATCCTCTCACAGAACACCTCCGACAAGGCGAGCCAGCCGGCACACGAGTCACTGATGGGCCGCTACGGACCGGCCGATCGGCTGGCGGAGACTCTTGCCGACGCCGCCGAGGACGAGCTCGCCGAGACGATCGCGTCGGCCGGCCTCTACAACCGGAAGTCGACGGTGATACGACGGGCGGCCGAGTGGGCGATCGAGGAGTACGGGTCGACCGCGGCGTTCGACCGCTTCGTCACCGAGGGCGACCCGAGCGAGGTCCGCGACACGCTGTTGTCGGTCAAGGGCGTGGGCCCGAAGACGGCCGACTGCGTCCTCCTGTTCGCGGGCGGGCGCGGCGGCGTCTTCCCCGTCGACACCCACGTGCATCGGATCGCGCGACGGATGGGGCTCGCCCCGGCCGGCGCCGACCACGAGGGCGTTCGCGAGGCGATCGAGGCGGCGGTCCCGCCGGAGAAGTGCGGGTTCGGCCACACGGCGATGATCCAGTTCGGCCGGGAGTACTGTTCCGCTCGGAAACCCGCGTGTCTGGACGGTCCGGAGGCGTGCCCGCTCTACGGCCTGTGTGATCGGGTGGGTATCGACGAGATCGACGGAACGGTCGTCGATCCCGCGGACGCGCTCTCCGGGGACGACTGAGCCGGAGCGGGGAACGTCGGAACAGTTCGAGCCATCACCTTCTTATATCTTCTGACAGACCTGTGTTCCATGTCCCTCGCCGACCGCTCGGACACGACCAGTCGTCTCGCCGCCGGGGCCGCCGGCGGGATCGCGGCGTACGTCCTCGGCTACCTCCTCATGTACGTTACACAGCGTGGCGGCATAGAGGAACAGCTGGAGGCGTTCAACTTCATCGCCGACCTGTTCGGTGGTGACCCGATCCCGTCCTGGCAGGCGGTCGGCTGGGTGTTCTACAACGCCCACTTCGTCGTCACGGAGGTCCCGGTCCCGTTCGGCGGCGTCCGTTCGGAGAACTTCATCGCGGGCTCGGACGAGGGAACGCTCACGGCGCTGTACGTCGTTCCGCCGCTGTTGCTCCTGCTCGCCGGGCTGGCCGCCGGTCGGATCGCGAACGCCGATGACCCGGCAGTCGGCGCGCAGGCTGGCGCGCTCCTCATCGTCGGGTACCTCCCGCTTGCGGTCATCGGCGCGCTCCTCTTCGGCTACTCCATTGGGGATGGGACGATCGAACCGGACCTCATTACCGCCGTCCTTCTCGCCGGAGTCGTCTACCCGGTCGCGTTCGGCGCGATCGGCGGGGCGGCATCCACGCTGCTGGGCGGAGAGTAGGGCGTCAGTACGACTCCTCGCTCGGATCGTATCGGTCGCCGTACTCCCGGATCGGGTCGACCGGCGTCCCGTCGTCGGTCTCCGGGGCGACGTAGTCGATGAACGACTCGACGTCGGGCTCGCGAACCTGGACCTCGACATCGATCTCGCCGAGCTCGTCCGGCTCCCCGACGGCGAAGTTGACGACGCCCTCGAACGCCGCCTGCTTTTTGAGCGCGAACGTGAACCCCTCCTCGGTGGCGTTCGAGCGGAACACCCGCCGGGCGGTGTCGAGGATCTCCTGTTCGTGGAGGACGTCCGAGAACGCGTCGAGCGTGTGCGCCTCCGCGACCAGCCGTCTCTCCTCGTAGACGGGCTCGGCGTCGGGGAACACGTTCGTGACCGCGTCGCTGACGCGGTCGGTCACCTCGGTGTCGTTCACCGGCGCGACGATACGGACGTCGACGCTGTAGATCACGGGCGACCACCGCCGTCGGTGGTGTCAACGGGGTCGGCGGCGTCGTCACCGACCGCGTCGCCGCCCTCACGGCCGGCGACCGCCTCCTCTGTCACCCCGAGCAGCTCGCGGATCCGGTCGTGGAACGCCGCGAGCGACCCGGTGTTGTCGATCTCGACGTCCGCCCGCTCCAGGGTGTCATCGAGTCCGAGCGCGATCTCCCGGGCGTCCCGCTCCCGCAGCGCCTCCTGGTCGGCGTCGGAGTCGTCCCGACCGCGCTCGCCGAGACGGTCGGCTCGCGTCTCGAAGGGGGCGTGTACGGCGACGAGCGTGAACTCCTCGCCGAACGCCTCGCGGAACCGCTCCAGCTCGACGGTCGAACGGAGCCCGTCGACGAGCACCGTCTCCGCGTCGTGTTCCGCCGCCGCCTCGCGGATCCGCGGGATCGACCGCTCGGCGATCGCGGCGTCGCCCTCCTCCTCGCGAAGGCGGCCCGCCATCCGCCCGTGGTGTTCGGCCGGGTCCAAGCCGCGCTCGCGGCACTCCTCGCGGATCACGTCGCCCATCACGACGACCGGGACGCCGGCCGCTTCGGCGACGGTCGCCGCCTCGCCCTTGCCGCTGCCCGGCAGGCCGACGGTACCGATAACGTTCATTACTGACGGCTACTGCCGTGGAAGACTTAGGTCTGCTGTTGGCCGGCGCGAAGAAAAACGTGTGGCTGAACGCCGGTTACAGGACCGGAGCGAGCGCTGGCGGTCCGTTGCCGTTTCCGGGCGGTCCGTTACCGGGTGAGTCGCTAGGCGGTCCGTTACCGGGTGAGTCGCCAGGCGGTCCGTTACCGTTTCCGGGCGGTCCCTCCCCGGGAGTGCCGGACGGAGGTCCGTTGCCGGGTGAGTCGTCCTCGGCGTAGGATATCTCGACGCCGTCAGTCGATCCGCCGGCGGCGACGTTCACCTTGTGCTCGTCGGTCTCGCCCCGGTCCAGCGTCTCGGCGACGATATCGTAGCTCCCGGGAGCGACCTCGCCGAACTCGAAGCCGCCGTCGGCGTCGAGCTGAACGGTTTTATCCGGGCCGAATCCGTCCGCCTCCGCAGAGAACGTCACCCACGTCCCCTCTGCGAGGGGATCCCCGTCGGCGTCGGTGACGACACCGGAAACGGTCCCCGGTTCGGGGGTCGGCTCGAATAGCGACAGTGCGGCCGACTCGCCGGCGCTGATATCGACAGTGACGGGATCGCTCGGTGGCGTCCCCGCCGCCGTCGCGGTCAGCTCGTAGGTTCCGGCTGCGATCCGGGATACGGTGAATCCGCCGTCTGCGTCCGTTTCGACGACTGCCGCGCCGTCGTCCCCCTCGTCTCCGACCGCGTCGTACGCGATCACGACCGTCTCGGTCGCCAGCGGTTCCCCGTCAGGATCGGTCACGGTTCCGACAAGATCCGCCGTCGTCGGCGCGTCGGCGTAGGTGAACTCGGCCGTCGTGGTCTCGCCAGGATCGACCTGTACGGAGACCAGATCGGTGGTTCCGGCGGCGGTCGTCTCGGCGGACAGGTCGTACTCACCCGGTTCGATGCCCTCGATCAGGACGGTGCCGTCGGCGTCGACCTGTCCGGTACGGGGCGCGTCTAACTCCTCGCTGTCGAGCTGGACCCAGCTCCCTTCCGGGAGTGCCTCACCGTCGGCGTCGGTGACGAGCGCGTCGATCGATCCCGCCTCCGCCGCCGTGAGCGCGAGCGACACTGTCGTTTCCCCATCGATATCGACGGGTTCGGTTGCCTCGCCGACCCCTTGTGCGGTCGCGGTCAGTTCGTACGCGCCCGGTTGGGGGACGTCGACCACGACCCCGCCGTCAGCGTCGGTCGTCGCGACCGTCACGACCTCCTCGTCGGCGGTCGCGTCCTCCACACCGTCGAGCGTCAGGAGGACGTCCGTCTCGGCGATCGGCTCGCCATCGCCGTCCGTGAACGTCGTGGCAAGCGTGTCCACGTCGTCTCCCTCGACGACCATCGTCGCCGGAGCCGTGACGGCGTCGTCCTCGCCGACAAACGTCAGCGTCGGTTCGTACTCGCCGGCCTCGGGGTTGAGCAGGCCGTCGATCGTGACGGACGTCGCGCCGTCGATGTCGGTGTTGAAGACGCCGCTCAGGTCGAACGTCGCCTCGGTGCCGTCGTACTCGTCGGCGTTGACGCTGATCTCGGTTGGTTCGCTCTCGCCCGAGCGCGTCAGCGCCACGGTCACGTCGTCGTTCGTGAGCCCGTCGAAGCTGGCTCCGTCGGGGTACGTCGCGACGACCTCGTCGACCTCGCCGTCGAAGTCGATGTCGTCGAACGACCACGTGTGCGTCGAGGTGGCATCCGCCGTCGCGGGATCGAGCGTCAGCGACGTCCCCTCCGCGGGATCGTCGGTGTCGCCGTCGCCATCGTTTTCGTCGTCTTCGTTTCCATCGTCGCCTTCGTTCTCGTCCCCGTCGCCGGCGACGACGAGGTCGGCCGTGACGGAGAGCTCGTCGTCATCACCACTGAGGGTGATAGTCGGAGCGTACTCGCCGGAGTCGGGATTCTCGATCCCGTCAACGACGACCGATCCCGCCCCGACGAGATCGGTGTTGAAGCTTCCGCTCAGGTCGAACGTCGCCTCTGTCCCGCCATACGAGCCGCTGTTAACGCTTATCTCGCTCTCGTCCGGTCCCCCGGTGAGCTGTCGGACGAGCGTGACAGTCACGTCGCCGTTCGTGAGCCCGTCGAGGCTCGTCCCATCGGGGTACTCGACGGTTATCTCGTCGACCTCGCCGTCGAACTCCGCGTCGTCGAACGACCACGTGTGCGTGGACGCCGCGTTCGCGTCGGCGGGATCGGCGTCGAGCGTGAGGTTCTCGAGCGCTGCGTCGTCGAGACCGTCCGCGCCGTCGGCGGCACCGAGCCCCGCGACACCCATCGAGACCGCGGCGACGAGCATCACGGCAGCCAGCGCGACCGCCCGGAGGCGGTCGCTGCCCTGGTCAGCGGCGCTCACGGGGCCACCACCACGGTGCCGTTGGTGTACGCTTCAACGACGACATCGAGGGTCTCTCGGTCGATCCGCCCCGCAGCCCAGTCGGCGGTCGCCCCGTCGAGCGCGTCACGGTCGATCTTCCCCTCGTCGTTCGCGATGAGTTCGAGATACGCCTGCGTCTCGGGGTCGACCCCCGCGAGCGGCCCCTCGCCGACCGGGTCGAACAGCGGGAACGCTTCGTCGAATCGGTCGGTGACCGTGATCGCCGGGTCGTCATCGAGGTTGTCGGCGTCGTCGACGACCCGATCGCCGTTGATCCGGAGGTCGGAGCCCAGTCCGGCGGCGACGTCATCGAGCTTCGACCGGTTCTCCCCGGACGCCGCGGTCGATCCGAGGAGAACGACTGCGCCACCCTCGTCGCGGTACTCGGCGAGCGCGTCGAGCTCCGCGTCGGTGTACGCGCGTCCCGGGGAGGTGAGCAACACCGCGGTCGGCTCGTCCGCCGCGGGGAGCGTGTTCACCACGTCGTTGAACTGCCGAAGCCGCGACCCCACACCCTCGACGAACCGGAGGAAGAACTGGACGCGCTCCAGAGAGAGCGACCCCTCCACGTCGAACTGGGCATGGCCGCCTTCGAGGAGGAGGTCGCCGTCGTTGTTCGAGAGGTAGCTCGCCAGGTTGTACAGGAACGGGAAGTTGCCGAACCCGCTCGTGTCAACGAACCCCTCGCTCTCCTCGTACGCCTCGTTGAACAGCATGCCGCCGACCATCGCGACTCGATTGTCCTCGTCGACGCCGACGAGCGGCGGGTCTTGGTAGTCGTCGAACCCGCCGG
>LFFM01000349.1_pt1 | contig 31651 bp, 21 predicted proteins | sample 643131 | NCBI WGS metagenome assembly LFFM01 (sample SAMN03777445, study PRJNA286221) | soda lake metagenome | biome: soda lake; feature: Kulunda steppe; material: water; isolation source: sample Tc-Br brine of Tanatar trona crystallizer | place: Russia: Kulunda steppe | collected 2011-07
CTCGCCGATTCGGCATCGAGTGCCTCCTCGTCGAAGTCGTGGCTGTCCGTCCCGTAGACGTACTGCCCGTCGATCACGGCGGCGCCGTCAGCCTGTGCGGAGGCGTGTCCGACCGCGTTGATCAGCGTCTGTTCACCTTCGTCCGTGATGTCGCCTGGGTCGCTGAAGAAGTCGTACGAGAGCGCGTTCATCAGGACCTCGTTATCGGCGTCGTTCACGGCAATGCCAGCACCTTCGTACTGGTCATCGCTTGGGCTGTAGTCGACGTCAGCGATGACGTCACCGCTGTAGTCGTCGAACCACGAGCCCCACGAGCTGGTATCCTCGTTCAGGACGACCGTATCACCCTGATCGCCGACATCGTCGAAGATCGGGTGATTGTCGGTGATCGTCACTTCAGCTGGTTCGGCGTCCGTGCCAATGCTCTCGGAGTCAAGCACGGCTGGGTCGTCCTGGACGTTGTGCAGACGGTACACACCGTCTGGATATTGTTCCGAACTCGCACCCTGATGGCTGTCCATGTAGACAGCACCCTGGTTATCGGTGAGTTCGTCGAGGAAGTCCTCGGCGAGGGCATCGCTGTCGAGACGCTGGATGACGAAGACCTCGTACTCGTCCATCTCGTCGAGGAGGTCATCGTTCGTGACCAGCTCGACGTCGTCGTACTCTTCTTCGAGCACGCTGACGAGGGTCGATCCCTGGTCGGTGTTGCGTTCGTCGTCGACGACGGCGATACCATCCGCGTCGGGTTCAGGTGGCGCAGGGTCGTCACCTGGTGGCGCTTCCTCTTCTTTCAGGAATTCATAGACGATCGTCTGCTCACCGGTGAGGTCGCCGACGTTTTCGACGTCAGCGGTCACGGTGACGTTCTCGCCCTGGCCCGCCGTCGGTGGCAGGTCAGTATCGCTCAGCGTGAACTCTGGATCGTCAGCCTCGATGACGTCGATCGTGGCGAACTCCTCGTCCCAGTCAACCGCGACACCGTGGTCGTAGGTTCCTGGGGCTATGTCCGTGCCAACCTCGAGTTCGAAGGAGACATCCGCTTCCTCACCTTCGTCGAGGGTGACTTCCTCGCTGTCGACCACTTCATCGTCGAAGATGAACTCGACATCCTGGGTCGTCTCATCTTCGCGTGCGTGCTCGACAGTGGCGTTCACTTCGATCTCGTCACCCTGCGTAACGTCTGCAGGGGCCTCGAGGTCGACGACATCGATTCGTTCGGGTGAATCGATATCGAGTGGGGCCGTTTCCACATCATCTTCGGTTGTGACGAGGTGGTTGCCCATACCAACACCGTCGTCTTCGGTGACCGTTGCGTTGAATTCGACAGTCTCGTTTTCACCGCTCTCCAGTTCGACTGGGACTTCGATGGCGGCGGGTTCGATCTCCTCGACAGCGTTCGCCAGCAGCGTGTTCGCTTCGTCGGTGAAGCTGTCATCGGGTGCGAAGGTGATGCGCCCGAGGGTGAGGAGTACCTCGTTTTCGTCCTCATCGATGCCAACGGTTGGACCATCGCGATCATCGCCAGTAACACCACCTTCAGCGAGGATGTCACCGCTGTAGCCAGTGAACCAGGCACGGTCGTTGTCCGAGGCAGTGTACATGTCGATTTCGTCACCGACACTACCGACACCTTCGAAGAGCGCATGATCTTCTTCGATAGTGTACGATATGAAGTCGCCACCACCGAATTCGAAGGCGGTTTCGACCGATTCTGGATCATTCCTCACATCGGAGAGATCCGAGATGGCGTCTGACCCAGTACCCCAGTTTTCGAGGTAGACGATACCTTCGTCGTCACGCTCGTCTTTGAACGTTTCAAGATCGGCGTCAGCACTGAGGTCGTTGATCACGAAGATATCGTAGTCGTCGACGCTATCTTCGAGGTCAGTATCTGCAACCGTCTCCACGGCATATCCGTCGCCGAGTTCATCTTGCAGGGTGTTCGCGAGGTTATCGACACCCATCGGTTGGGCTGAGTCGACCGGTCGGTCGTTGTCCTCGGCGTACTCCATTTCGTCGGATGTCGTTGCATCTGCACCAACGACAGCGACCGATGTTGCTCCAGCGCTGGCGTCTTCAGTAGCGACACTGGTGACTGTTGCACCTTCGATGTCGTACTGGACGAACTGCTCGTCCGCGGCACCACCGGTGTTCTCGATGGTCGTACTGAGCTCGATGTCATCACCGTGGTCCGCATCGGCAGGTCCATCGATGTCAACAACGTCGAACGATGGCACGAAGATATCGATCATCGCCGTCGCGGCGTCATCTTCGGTCTCCACGCCGTGTTCGTATTCACCTTCGGGAATGTCTTCGATCGGAACAGTGAACGTGACGTTCTCGGTGTCACCTTCATCGATCGAGACTTCTTCGCTCAGGAGCGGTTCACCAGCAAAGACGAACTCGACATCCTGTGTCCCGTCGTCAGTGCCGGTGTTCTCGATCTCCGCTTCGACTTCGATCTCGTCACCGTCATCTGCCTCTTCGGGAGCAGTCAGATCGGTGACTTCGAACGTCTCACTAAGGACTTCGATCTCGTCGGTCACGTTGTCGGCATCGGTGAAGACACCGTGCTCGTACGTGCCTGCTTCGAGGCCTTCCGAGTCAACCTCGAGCGTCAGCGTCTCTTCGTGGGAGAACGCAACGGGTTCCACGACGCCTTCGACGGCCATGTCGACTGACTGGTTCGCGACCGTGGCGTTCTCATCGAGTTCGTCACCGGACGGAGCCAGGCGGAACTCGACCTCGTCGATCGCACCCTCGTCAGCTGGGTTGCTCACGTTGACGTCGAGTTCGAGGGTGTCCCCTTCGGAGACGTCGGTGGGTGCGTCGAGGTCGTCGATAAGGACGGCTCCCTCATCGAGCGTGCCAACGAGTTTCTCTTCAACGAGAATCGCATCGGCGAGGGTGATCTGGGTGTTCCGGTTGAGGTCGGCTGCATCCTCGTTCATGTCCTCGAGGTCACAGTCACACGCGACACGTTCCTGAATCAGGACCGCGTCTGCGAGGTCGACCTCACCGGTCTGGGTGACGTCACCCAGCACCAGTTCGTCTGCAACTTCTGGTGGGGCGTCGAGATAGTCGATTGCTGCCTCGACGTCGATGATACCGAATCCGTATCGGGAGTCGATACCGGGTTGGTCTTCGGTGGAGTCTTCGTTGGTCCACCGAGCGTCCTCTTCTTCATCCCAGTCGTCTGGTTTGAAAGCCGACTGTTCGAGTGCTTCACGGAGCTCTGGACCGGTGTAATGTTCATCGGTTGCCGACTGGAGCAGGGCGATCGAACCCGCAACGTGCGGGGAGGCCATACTCGTTCCGCTGAAACCATCGGTGTAGCCGTCACCGGGAACTGCACTGTACGTATCGACACCGGGTGCGGCGACGTGTGGAGCGACCCAGGACTGTGGCCACTCTTCTGGTGGGTCGTCGAAGCCACCAGCGTCTGGCCAGTCAGGCTGGCCCTCGTCCTTGTCGATCAGGCTTCCGCTCGAGAACTCGGCGATCGCTTCATTCTGGTCGCTGGCACCAATAGCGAACGATTCGTAGTCGTTCGCGAAGCCACCGACACAGCTCTCTTCGGCGTTACCTGCCGAACTCACCACTTCGACACCCGCCGCGCGGGTGTTGTGGATTGGGTCTATCTGTTCATCATTGAACACTGGCTGGGGGAAGAAAATATTACATCCCGATCCCCAGCTCCCACTGACGACGTCAGCGTCTTCTTCGACGGCAATCTGCATCGAGCCGATCGATGCGCCGACCACATCGCTCGCGGTGAAGATGTCGTGACCGTGCAATTCTGCATCAGGTGCGACACCGATCGCGACTCCCTCTGGGTCTTCGCCACCGGCTGCGGTACCTGCAACGTGAGTACCGTGGTCGTTGACCGCTGGGTCACCGACGATGTTTCCATCACCGTCGAGTTGATGCGCTTCTTCGAACTCGAGTGCTTCGTGATCGGTCTGGAATCCGTCGTCCTGGATAACGATCGTGGCGCCGTCACCCTGGGTTCCGTACTGGTCCCAGAAGTCAGGGGCGTTGATCTGATCCAGACCGTAGGTCACGTCACCGACGATTTCAGGTTCTTCATCGGACTCCTCGGTGATCGGTTCCGGCGGCTCCATTTCTGGGTTCTCCGTCACCGCGACCACGTTTTCGACGGCAGCCATCTGGTCTTCGGAGACCTGATCGGCGTCGTAGGTGATCGCGAGTGCGTTGACGATCCAGAACTCGTTGCGGACCTCGACGCCATCCATCGACTCGAGTGAGTCGACGGCGGCTCCTTGGGTCCGGTCAGCTTGGGCCTGGAGTTCCTCGCGGACGGCTTCCGGCGACATGTCGTGGGAGACATCAGCCGGGTCGAGGTAGACGAGGGCTTTCGTTTCACCCTCGGCATCCTCGAGTGCTGGATCTATCGTCCCCGGTTCAGCTTGATCGGACGATTCGTCATCTGAGTCGTCCTCAGCTGCTGTCTCATCTGTATCCGATTCCACTAACGAATCTATGTTTTCCAACTTCTCTGAGACGTCCTCATCGAAGTCAGCTGCCGTGTCGAGGTCCTGGTCGGCCGTACTGGCGGCACCGACGCTACCAGCGCCGATTGCGACGACCGACAGGACCATCATCACGGCAAGGAATACCGCGTTGAATGTCTTTCTAGTCGTCATTAGTTAGCACCTCCCCCAATGGCAACTGTATTCAGAGTCGATCCGCTGGCGAACGCCCCAATGGAGTCAAGATCGCCCTCTTCGACAGTCAGAGTCCACGTGGTGGATGTATCGTCGTCGGTCGAAACGTTCCATTCATACTCGCCTGTGTCATCAGGCGCTTCGAGCTCGAAGTGCACCGTTTCGGCGTCACCCCCGTCGAGCTCAGTTTCTTCTGCAGCGACGCTGTCGTTACCCAAGACGAATTCGACGTCCTGCGTATCGGTTTGGTCACCAGTATTTTCGACCGTGGCGTTGATTTCGAGGTCGTCTCCGGGTTCAACCGTCAGGTTCTCACCGGGGTCGACCTCCGTGATTTCGAAGTTCGCTTCAGCAGGTTCGACAGTCAGGTTCCAGGTAGCGGACTCATCGTCGTCCGTCTGGACGTTCCACTCGAGGGTCCCCTCCTCTTCAGGGGCCGTGAGGTCGAACGTGACGGTCTCTTCGTCACCCTGATCGAGTTCCAGTTCCGAGGCCTCGGCGACCTCACCGTCGAGGACAAATTCGACGTCCTGCGTATCGGAGAGTTCACCGACGTTTTCGACCGTCGTGTTGACCGTGAGGTCAGCCTCCGGTTCGACTGTCAGATCCTCACTGGGATCGACATCCGTGATCTCGAAGTCTGCTTCTGGTTCACCGACAGTCACCGAGCCATCCTCGAAGACTGGGTCGTACGCCTCTCCGCCTGGCCCGTTGATGTCGGAGCCGTCAGCGGCGATTTCGAGGCCCGTTTCACCGACCTCGCTCGTGTTGAATTCGAGGTAGACTGCGGGCTCGAACGGCGTCGTTGGGTTCTGTGTGTCAGTGGCGACGAGGCGGACTTCACCGTCTTCCTCGTCGTTGACGACTGGTTCGACTTCGAAGTCGGCAGCGTGTGCATCGGCGAATTCGACGACGTCGCTGTCGTAGTGGACCTCGAGTTCGTAGCCAGCAACTGGTGGTTCGTCATCGACGAGTGACTCGATGCCGTACTCGACGGTGACGGTGTCAGCATCCTCATCGACCGCTTCGTCGCTCAGGCTACCGATGACCTGGGCGTCTGGGTCGAGGATGAGTTCGTAGCTATCGACTGCTGCGGCGAACGGCTCAGTTGGCTCGCCCTCATCGTCTGCATCGTGCAGGCCGAGGGTGAGGTCGTACTCGCCGACTTCGTCGGCGTTCACGACATCTTGGAGCGTGACCTCGAAGGCGTCACCGGTCTCAGCCTCGAGTGGTTCCTCGAGGGCGATCACGGCGACACCATCGTCGAGTTCGATAACGTCCTCGACGGTGGCCCCAGAGACCATCGCCTCAGCATCGCTGACGTTGGCGCTCTCGTCACCGAGATCGATCGAGATGAACTCGGTGTCTTCTTCGCCGGCAGTGGACGTGTAGACGTACTCGAGTTCGTACGTGCCGTCCTCTTCGGTGGCGTTGTCCACGACCTCGAGGTCAGTGATGTCGATTGCCGTGCCGATCTCGACGGTCGCCTGGTCGACGACAGGGACGAGTTCATCATCCATCGCCTGCGTCAGCGCTGGGGTCGAGAGCGGCTCATCGGACTCGCCGAGGTGGAGCATCGCGACGTGGTCGTCGCTCGTCTCGAGTTCCTCGTCGAGGTCGATGGTAACGTTCTCGTTTTCACCAGTGAGGTTGTCGGACTGCCCGAGCGCCTCATCAGGGATGATCATATCGTCGTCGTCAGTTGGGTGCAGGTCGATCGTGAACGGCGTCTCATCGTCGACACCGTCGAACACTGCTGCGTCACTGACGACTACCTCGCTGGTCTCGTTCGCGAAGTTCTGATCCTCGAATTCCAGGGTTGCATCGAAGACGTCGAAGCTATCCTGGCTCTGGATGTTCTCTGCAGTGTCCTCGGAGACTGGATCTCCGATCGGGTCGTCAGCGCTCTTGTCCGAGAGCTCCGAGATGACGTGTGCGGTGTGTTCTCCTGGGAACGCCGCAGCATCTTCGATCTCGACTGGGACGCCCTCACTGGCAACGTCGTCATCGAGCTGAGTGACCCCAGCGATGATCTCTTCGTCAGCCACTGTCTCCTCGTAGGTGACGACAACCCAGCTTCCGTCAGCGGCGCTGACGTCATCTACGATCACGGTTGGGTTCTCATCGGCATCCATGCCGAGCGCCTGGTCGGTCGCTGAAACGCCGACGAGCGAGAACGGCTGCGTAGCGATGTCGTCAGGGGCGTATGCCGCGTTCGTTACGACGGCAATCTCCTGCACGCCAGCAGGCTGGAAGTCGCCAACCTCAGCAGAGATGGTCACCGTTTCGCTCTCATCGGGCTCGAGTTCGATCGCTCGCGTGTCGAGCACGTACGTGTTGTCATCGGAGCGGGCAAACTCGACGTTCTGTCCGACCTCGACTTCGACCTGTTGGTCGACGGTCTGGGTACCGAAGTTCGTTACCTCGTAGGTTACTTCGATCTCCTCACCGACGGCCGCAGACTCTGTGGCCTCGAACTCGGTCACACCGAGGAACTCCTCTTCTTGCAGTTCCACGACGCCGTCGTCGACGGCGGCAGTCTCATCTTCGAAACCGTCCGCTTCGACGGTCACTTCGAGATCGTCCGAATCAACGACGTGGTTGAAACCGAACTCACCGGCCGGTCCAGTGTGAGCGGCGAACGTGGTGCCTTCCAGTGCGACGGCCGCATCGTCGATCACCTGACCGGAGAACTCACCGACGACTTCTCCTTCGACACGGTCAGTCGCAACACCAAGTTCGTCGTTGGCTTCGGCGAGTGACATGCCGCTGTCATCCAACGCACCCAGCTGTTCTGGGTTGTCGTCCGCAGCAGAGATGCCCTGGAAGTACGCTGTGAACGGCGACACGCCGTGTTCACTGGCACTCTCGGGAGCCATGTTGGATGTCGGTGCGGCGAACGGGATCGTCGTGCGGTCGTCCACCAGGTCGGCGCCAGCGAGGCTCAATGCATCACTGGTCGCGTCGTATTCGGTTGGTGAGACGAAGTTCCAGCCGTTAGCGACGGACTGGCTCGAGGGTGACGTCACACCGTCAGTTTCTGCAATTTCGAGGACGGCGTCAGCAGACTCGCCGTCGGGGACGAACACGAACGCATCGAGCGCGTCGACTTCGTAGTCAGCGCCGACGGATTCCCACTCGCCCGCGTCAGTATCGTAGGTGTACATCGTACCGGGGATGCCGGTTTCGACGACGTCACCCAGGGTGTCTGCTTCAACCGGTCCGGGGATACCGAACGCAGTTGGTTCGTCAGCGTCGAGTGAGACGCTGTAGGTTGCGTCACTCGAGAGTTCGACGTTCGCCTCGACTGGTTCGCCGTCATCTGAGACTTCGACGCTATCCGTTGCGGCGTCGTAGCCACCCTCGACCTCGACGCTGAGTTCGTATTCAGCATCTGGGAGGTCTTCTGGACCGGTGATGACGTAGTCACCGTCGATGTCGGTCGTTGCGGTGAACGTCGCACCAGATGGGTGTTCAGCAGTCACCGTCGCGCCGGTGACGGGTTCACCGGTGTCTTCGTCAGTGACCGTGCCCATGATCGGACCGGAGCCGGTCAGTTCAGTCGTTGCGATGTCACTGACGTCATCCGGTTCTGCAGGGTCGTTAACGAGAACGAAATGTTCGAGAACCGTTCCAGGGCCACCGATGACCCACCAATTGTACGGCCCGAGCATCACTTCTTTAGTTTCGCCTGCTTCAACGGTTGCCTGCGTGTCAAGCAAGTAAGGGACGCCCTCTGCATCGATAGAGTGGAAGAGCGTCACGTCCTCGGTGAAGTCACCGGAGTTTTCGATTTCGACGAACACTGGTGATGGCTCGTTGAAGAAGACTTCTTCGGGTGGCTCCCACTCAGTGATCGTGACTGGGGCCGCTTCGGCGTCCTCATCGAGCACGTGCGTTGGACCAGTGACGACGTCGATGTCCTCACCAGGTCCGCTGAACGTGTGTGCGAGTTCGACGACGTCACCTTCCTCGGCGGTTACCTCAACATTGAGGACTGCCTCTCCAGTGAGTGGCTCCTCGAGGTCGATGGTTTCGCCGAGCGTGACTTCACCGTCGCCCAACGTCACATTGAGATCGTCCTCGCTGACATCGGCCTCATCCGAGAGGTCGACGGTCAGGTTCTCGAGGTTGGCCACGTCGACAACGATCTCGAAGCTACTGTTCGTTGGGAGTTCGTTCGGTTGATCCTGGAGAGGTGCGACATCGACAATATCCTCGAGTTCGATATCCGCGGTTTCGGTTTCATCCTCGCCGACATCGACGGTTGCATCGCCGACACCACCGAACGCGGTCGCGCTCAGGTCGTACTCACCGGGGAGTACGTCGAAGGCGAACTGCCCGTCAGATTGGGTTTCAACCGTTCCAACTCCCTCGAGGTCGACGGTTGCACCCTCAACGGGTTCTTCGTCGCTGTCGGTGACCGTTCCTTCGATCGAGGAGTTGACATCGTCCGCGTACAGACCAGCAGCGTAGACGTCGATAATCCCGTATCCGTATCGGACGTCACGTACGTCGTCGTCGAACAGGTTATCGACCTGTTCATCGGAGACCTCCTGGGCATCCTCAATAACTGACTCGCTGATCTCGTCAGGCTTCGTCGCCGTCTCCTCGAGGACGTATTTCGTCTCGCTTGGCTCGAGGTCGTATTCGGCCATCAACAGCGCGGCGGCACCCGAGACGTGTGGGGCGGCCATACTCGTTCCGCTGAGTGCACTGTAGGTGTCATCGCCGGGTACGTACGCGCTCTGAACGGCGTCACCGGGTGCAGCGACGTCCGGGGTGACGTACTCATCCGGCCAGCTTTCGGGAGCCACGTAGCCCCACTCTGCTGCAGTGTCGATTTCAGTTCCCGTCGAGAAGTCGGTGATGCCACCGCTTTCGTCAGATGCACCGATCGCGCTCGCGTTGTACACGTTCGCTGGTGTACCCGTACTGCCGGGCCCGCTGTTGCCCGAAGACGTGACGATGAACGTGCCAGCGTCTTTGGCGTTCTTCACGACATCGATGTAAATTGGCGCATATCCAGCCCCACCGAGGCTGAAGTTCGCGACGTCAGCCCCTTCTTCCACAGCTTCTTCCATCCCAGCGACGATCGCTGCGAGGGTGGTTCCACCATCAGGGTCCGGGAAGACGTTTATCGCCAGCAGTTCAGCGTCCGGAGCGACGCCGATCTGGGTGCCACTTTCGTCGCCACCCAGAACAGTCCCTGCGACGTGTGTTCCGTGACCGTTGATGTCGTAGGGCTCACTGTCGATTTCACTTCCATCGAAATCGAACTCGGCCCAGTTGTCCGTATCGTAGTCTGCGAACGTCTCGTGTTCTGCGTTGACTCCGGTGTCGACAACTGCAACAGTTGCGCCCTCACCAGAGGCATCGAAACCGTCCCAGAACTGTGGCGCGTTAATTTGTTCGACGCCATAGGTGTACTCCTTCTCACCGAAGGCTTCGGAGTCGGTACCTTCCTCAGGGTCGACCTGGTCGATCTCGTAGTTCGGATGGAGCTCGGTTACGCCATCGACTTCTGCGAGATCTTCGACTGCATCGCCGTCGACCTCGAGCAGTACGGCGTTAGTCAACCAAAAAGAGTTGACGACGTCAACGCCACTCGTCTGCTCTGCGTACGCTTCAAGCGGCTGTTGGGTTAGGTCAGCCTCCTGTTTGAGCGCAGTTTCGGAATCAGCAGAAAGGTCGGTTTCCGTTATCGTTTCAGCGAAGAATTGAGAAGAATCAGCATCCATCCGAACGAACACTTCGACTGTGTCCTCGGATGTCGTCTCAAGTTCTTCTGCGATCGTTACCTCATCAGGTGATTGTGTATACACCTGATCCGGACTAATTTCCTCGTGCGCGTCGGCGCTGTCCACCCCAGAGACAGACGCAGCCATGGCTACTGGTGACAGAGCCATGCACAACGCGACGAGTACTACTAGTGCTATACCAAACCGAGTCGTCTTGCTCATGTGAAGCTACAGAATAACACGCAGTAACCATTTCACTTATAATTTAGGATTCGATGACATTCTTTCGTTGTTGAACGTTTTATCAGCCATCATATATGGCAGTATCCTATTCAGAACAACTGTAATGGTATCTAAGTAGTATCTCAGCAATTTGTATAAAAAACTTTATAATAAGTGTTGGAATATACCAGTTGGTTTTTAATATATTTTTAACTCATCAGTTTAGATCACATAGCTCTAATCCATATATATTATCCATTCTTTTTCTGATTTTAACCCCAAGCTACTACACTATCGTAGCGATGATAGTATCAGCAACCAATAGACCAATGAGAATGAATAGGTATCTCCCAACAAGTAGTGAGGATGTTCGATTACGAGCCGTTTTGGTTGGAGTGCTAACCATCTTCATTTTTGCAACAATGGGCATGGGTGTTGTCGCAGGTGAAACAACCGGCAACGACACTGTACCGGTAGTTGAAATTGAAGAGGGTGAAGCCGACACTGAGACCGTCGCGACCACTAACGTTACAATCGAAACGACAGGTGACGCAGTAGAAATATCGGGCTATGAACTCACACTGCAGTACGACCCAGAGGTCATAGTTTTCAGTGGGATACATTCAGGCGAGTATACAGATCCGACGGTCAACGATGCTGACGCCGAAGATGGAACTGTCACACTCGTCGGTGTCGATGGGACAGGTCCCGAATCACCGTTTGAACCTGCTGTCACACTCGAGTTTGAAGTGATTGGAGAAGAAGGAGACGAATCGCCAATCACCGTGGATACGGATTCCTCTAACGTTGCTGGACCTGGAGGAGAATTTTACGACGACAGTGTCTTTCACGATGGGAAAGTAGCGGTCAGCGGTGCAGCTGACGGGGACCCCTTCCCCGGCGAACCAGGTGACGATGACACACAGGATGATACTGAGAACGACTCTGACACCGCCGGTACCGACGATGCGGGCGATGAGACAGTCGCCGAAGACGACACGGACAACGGAGATGACGGCTCTGATGATGAAACACGTGCAGACGACGCGGCCGACGACACTGAAACCACTGACAGGACGGATGACGAATCAGATACCGATGACCAGGACGACGAATCAGATACCGAAGAAGGCGATGATGGCGACGCGGATGACGACCAGGCAGTGGATGAGAGCACAGACGATGCGACCCCCGGTTTCGGCATCGTAGCTGTAGTGGTTGCCGGTGGGTTACTTGCTTTCTTCGTTACTCGCCAACGAGCAGAATTGTAAGAGGGTACTATCGATCTAGCGTTCGCAACGTCGCCGCCGCCTCGTGTGCCGCCTCGAGACACTCCTTCGCATATCGTGGATCAGCAGTGTCGGCAGCGGCGGTCGAGAATCGCTCGAGGGCGGTCAACAGCGCCTGGGTCGAGGCCTCGAAATCGCCGTCGACGGGGCTGTCGATGCCGGGTGCGTTTCCGACGTGCGTCGGTGATTGGGCCTCCGAAACGTCGTCCGTCGCGGTCGACGGCGCTTCTGGCTCCGGCCGTGTCGTCCCGGTGTGGGCGTGACTCGAGCTATCCCCACCGGCTGGCGTCGACGTATCAGCGCTCGCATCGTCGCCAGTTCGAGCGGGTGTAGTGGAGCGGTCGTCACTCGCCGCTGGATCAGTAGCCTCACTCGAGTCTTCATCCGCAGGGACGGACGCGTCGACACCATCGGGGCCACCGTGGCAGGTCGGACAGAAGGTCGTCCCCTGCTGTCGGAACAGCGGGTCGCCACAGGTGTCACAGTGGGTGTTGGTCATCGTGGCCCCTTTCAACAGGAGGTCGCTCATTCGCTGGGTCGCCTCCCGGTCGCGTTTGTCGCGTTCGTATTTCTCGCGGAGTTTCTCCCGTTCGGCTTCCTTATCGAAGTCGCTCATATCGGGCCTCTTCTCGTTCGATATCGAAAAAGCATGTGCTCGCCACTGGCGGTGAGCGGAGCGTGGTGGGACGAACGCAAATACTGAGACTCGAGTGCCTCGAGGCCGGCCTGTTTCGCATCGTCCTTATCGCCCGAGGACGGATACGGGAGCGCCTCATACTACCGGCTATCGGTCGTTGACGGTTCTCTCCTCGCCGGTGGCGAGAACGGTCACACAGGTACAGCCAACAGAATCAGTCGATGTGTCGATACATCCCCTTCGAGGTCGGTCTGGTCTCCGCAAAATCAAACTGTTCGTAGAAGCCATCGACGTCCGCGATCAGATTGACGTAGGCCGTTTTCGGGGCCGTTTCCTCGAGATACTCGAGTAGGCGTTCCATCACCGCCGTCCCGAGGCCCTGCCCCTGATGATCCGGGTGGACCGCCATATCCGAAATCTGGTAGACTGCCCCGTCGTCACCGACGATCCGACCCATGGCGACGACTTCATCGGTGGGGCGGTGACGAACCCGTACGGCGAACAGCGAGTTCGGGAGCCCGCGTGTGGCCGCCTCGAGCGAACGGGGAGCCATCCCCGCAGCCTCCCGAAGGCCGACGAACGCCGCGGGGGACGGGGCAGTCGGTTCGAGCGTGTACGGGCCCTCGAGGGAGTGCGTCTCGACTGCCGTCTCAGGTTCGTCCGTTCTCGACCGCGCCATCGCCGACGAGTTGACTGCCCGCTCGAGCGCCTCGACCGCAGCCGTCGGTGCGGTCACGGTTTCGATAGCCGCGTCGATGTCGTGTGTCTCGAGCCCGACGACAGGGACATCGTAGATCAGGGCGTATCCGAGTTCCGTGAGCGTTCCGGCACCGCCGGCGAGTGCGATGACGCCGTCGCCGTTGAGCGGCACCAGCGCGTTTCGTCCGTGTCCCAGGCCAGTCGCGATGGCGATATCCACGTATGGATTCGCCTCCCCAGGATCACTCGAGGGGAGGATACCGATCGTCGTCCCGCCTGCTTCGCTCGCTCCCTGGCAGACGGCCGCCATCGTGCCGCCCCGTCCACCACAGACCACCGTGTGGCCGCGCTCTCCGAGTTCCCGTCCGACCTCGAGGGCACGCACTCGTTCCTCGTCGGTGATCGTCCCGCCCCCGATGACAGCTACGCGCATGGGAATAGATCCGATGGGCGGGACATTGGGTGGTTCGGTTCCACAAGGGAGTGTGAGACAGTATCGACAAATGACGTGCAAACGAACGTCAATAGCAGTGAGCGTGCCGTTTTCGACGGATTTAACGCCCGGGAAAGTGGATTGTTACGTGGTATGACGAAAGTGAGCGTGGTCGGCGCAGCAGGCACCGTCGGTGCCGCTGCCGGCTATAACATCGCACTGCGGGGGATCGCGGACGAACTGGTCTTCGTGGACATTCCGGACATGGAAGACGAGACGGTTGGCCAGGCCGCCGACACGAACCACGGAGCTGCCTACGATTCGAACACCGTCGTTCGACAGGGCGATTACGCGGCAACCGAGGGCTCGGACGTCGTCGTGATCACCGCAGGTATCCCACGCCAGCCCGGCCAGACACGGATCGACCTCGCCGGTGACAACGCCCCGATCATGGAGGATATTGGATCCTCACTGGCCGAGTACAACGACGACTACGTGACGATCACGACCTCGAACCCCGTCGACCTGCTCAACCGACACCTCTACGAGACGGGCGACCGCGGACGCGAACAGGTAATCGGCTTCGGCGGCCGCCTCGATTCCGCCCGCTTCCGATACGTCCTCTCTCAGCGATACGATGCCCCCGTCCAGAACGTCGACGCCACGATTCTCGGCGAACACGGTGACGCCCAGGTCCCCGTCTTTTCGAAAGTGCGAATCAACGGCGAAGACCTCACGTTCACCGACGACGAAAAGACCGAAATTCTCGAGGAACTCCAGACGTCAGCGATGAACGTCATCGAGAAGAAAGGCGCAACCGAGTGGGGGCCGGCCACCGGCGTCGCCCACATGGTCGAAGCCGTGCTCCACGACACCGGCGAGGTCCTCCCCGCGAGCGTGACTCTCGAGGGTGAGTTCGGACACGACGATACCGCCTTCGGCGTGCCCGTCAAACTCGGGAAAAACGGAGTCGAGGAGATCCTCGAGTGGGAGCTCTCGGAGTTCGAGCAGGGTCAACTCGATGAAGCCGCCGAGAAGTTGACCGAGCAGTACGACAAGATCGCATAATCGGCTCTGTCAATTTATCCGGTTACGGTTTTTGATTCATGACGAGTGTCCGTGGTGCGGTTGGCTCACCAAACGAGAGCGGTGGTTGTGCATCAGCACTCGACGGCCAGAAACCACTGCAAAGGAGTCCGTGAACTGTCATACGTGGGCTCGAGAAGAAAGGCAGGAATCGAGCGTCAGTCGATGTAGTCGAGGGCGTCCTCGATCCGGCCGAGTTCGGGTCCGGTGGTGTCCCGGCCGACCACGTAGCCGTGATCGTTCGCCAACAGGCCGGAGCCCACGAGCGGGGCCCCGTAGTTGATCGTGCCGACATCCGCACGGACGTCGAGGGCCTCCTCGAGGACGTCGAGTTCGCTGTCGGTCGCTTTCGGGTGACAGAGCACCCCGTCGTTCGTCGCGACGGCGGCCGTACCTACCGTCCGCACACCTGCGAGGTCGCCACGTTGGACCGGGACGTCCAGGGCCTCTTTGACGACCTGCACTGCCTCACGCGAGAGGTCAGCGTGGACGAACGCCCCGTAATCGTTCGCGAGGACGACGTTCCCGGCGGCGTTGATGCTCCCCGGGAGTTCGGTGATGGGGACGTCGACAGCCGCCTCGAGGCGCTCGCGTTCGTACTCGAGGACGCGGGCGCTGACGAGCAGGCCGTTTTCGTTACCCGTGGCTAACGCACCGACAGTCGAGGAGCCACCGACGGTCGTCTGGATGGCCTCGACCGCGAGTTCGTCGGCGATATCGGTGACGAGGTCGTCCTCGGCGTCCGGACGGACGATGAGATGTGAATCGGTCGCACGAGCGAAGACGCCAATATACGACGACCCGCCGAATGCGGCGCGAAGCAAGTTAGTCGGCGACCTCTGCTTCAACGACGGCCTCGCCGGCATCGTCGAACCGTGCCGCACGGACCCGAAGTTTGCGTGGCGGGTTGGATCGGCTCTGGGCCCAGACGGTCTCGTTGATCGATGGGTCGAGTCTGATCGCGCTTTCGTCGACGGCGAAGTGTTTCGCGAGGTGCTGGCGGATGAGTTTCATCGCGTAGTCCGCAGCCTCGTGGTTCGGGCGTTTCTTCACATCGCGCAGTGGAACGGTGATGACCCGTTCCTCGAAATCACTGGCACTCATGCTTACTCGTCAGTGTCGTTACGCCGCCAGTTTCGTCGTTTCGGGTTTCGCGTGACCTCCATATCCGTCTTGAGCATCACCCAGGCCGGAACGCGGCTGTTCTGTTTCTCGAGTTTGGCAAGACGCTTTTTCTTGCCCTTCGATTTTTTACCCATAGTGGACACCAGTTACCCTCGCTGGCTTAAAATCTTGTCCATCTGGAGGCCCGTAGCCGCCTCGAGCGTGCCATCGTGAGCCAGGGGTGCTCGGTCGCTATTTCCACTGGGGTCAAAGCCGAACGAGCGCCTTAGGTGCCTCGAGTCCCACGTCATTGTATGAGCGAGACGAGTGGCCCACTACAGCCGGATCGCCCCGAGGCTGAACGGCCCTTTGCAGTCGACGCCCCGTTCGACCCTGCGGGGGACCAACCCGACGCCATCGCCGAACTCGTCGAGGGATTCGAATCCGGAGCCGACCGCCAGACCCTGCTTGGGGTAACTGGCTCCGGCAAGACGAACACGGTCTCCTGGGTGCTCGAGGAACTTCAGCAACCGACGCTGGTCATCGCCCACAACAAGACCCTCGCCGCCCAGCTGTACGAGGAGTTTCGATCGTTGTTTCCCGAGAACGCCGTCGAGTACTTCGTCTCGTACTACGACTACTACCAGCCCGAGGCCTACGTCGAACAGACGGACACCTACATCGACAAGGACGCTTCGATCAACGACGAAATCGACCGCCTCCGTCACTCCGCGACCCGCTCGCTGTTGACACGGGACGACGTGATCGTCGTCGCCTCCGTCTCGGCGATTTACGGGCTGGGTGACCCCCGAAACTACGTCGACATGGCCATGCGCCTCGAGGTCGGGGAGGCAGTCGGGCGCGACGAACTCCTGAAACGTCTCGTCGACCTGAACTACGAGCGCAACGATATCGACTTCACTAACGGCACGTTCCGCGTGCGCGGTGACACCATAGAAATTTTCCCGATGTACGGGCGGTATGCCGTTCGCGTCGAGTTCTGGGGAGACGAAATCGACCGCATGCTCAAAGTCGATCCGCTCGAGGGCGAGGTGAAATCCACCGAACCCGCGGTGTTGGTCCACCCCGCAGAGCACTACTCGCTCCCAGAAGAACGCCTCGAGCGTGCCGTCGACGAAATCCGCGAGGACCTCGAGTCACGGATTTCGTACTTCGAACGCACGGGCGACCTCATTGCCGCCCAGCGAATCGAGGAACGAACGACGTTCGACCTCGAGATGATCCAGGAGACAGGCTACTGCTCGGGCATCGAGAACTACTCGGTCTATCTCGACGACAGAGAACCTGGGGACACTCCCTACACGCTGCTCGATTACTTCCCTGATGACTTCCTGACGGTAGTCGATGAGTCCCACGTCACCCTGCCACAGGTTCGAGGCCAGTACGCTGGGGACAAATCGAGAAAAGATTCGCTGGTCGAGAACGGGTTCCGGCTCCCGACGAGCTACGATAACCGTCCACTGACGTTCGAGGAGTTCGAGGAACGCACGGACCGCACACTCTACGTCTCGGCAACCCCAAGTGATTACGAGCGCGAGGAAAGTGATCAGATCGTCGAACAGATCGTTCGACCGACCTACCTGGTCGACCCGGAAATAGACGTCTCGCCCGCAACTGGCCAGGTCGAGGACCTGATGGACCGGATCGACGCTCGAATCGAGCGCGACGAACGCACGCTCGTGACGACGCTCACCAAACGCATGGCCGAAGACCTCACCGAGTACCTCGAGGAAGCCGGCATCGACGTCGCCTACATGCACGACGAGACGGACACCCTCGAGCGTCACGAGATCGTCCGGTCGCTCAGACTGGGCGAGATCGACGTCCTGGTCGGAATCAACCTCCTTCGTGAAGGACTCGACATTCCCGAGGTGAGCCTGGTGGCCATCCTGGACGCCGACCAGGAGGGCTTTCTCCGAAGTGAGACGACGCTCGTCCAGACGATGGGACGGGCCGCCCGAAACGTCAACGGGGAGGTCGTGCTGTACGCCGACGAGGTCTCGAACGCCATGGAATCGGCGATCGACGAGACACAACGTCGTCGCGAGATCCAGACGGCGTTCAACGACGAACACGGCCACGAGCCGATGACGATCGAAAAGGCCGTCGGCGAGACGAACCTCCCCGGCAGCAAAACAGACACCTCGAGCGTTGCCAGCACCGACCTCGAGGACGAATCCGACGCCGCCAGGTACGTCGCCGACCTCGAAGATCGGATGGCCGAGGCCGCCTCGAACCTCGAGTTCGAACTGGCCGCCGATATCCGTGACCGGATCCGAGAGGTTCGCGCGGAGTTCGACCTCGAGGGTGACGCAGACGATGGGGTGGCTCCACCCCCAGAAGAGTTCTGAGGACCGGCGACGGAAGACGGGAGCCCCATCGGAACCGCTTCGTTCGCTCTCGACTCGCCGACTGACCGGAGGGTCTGGTATCGACGCGGACAGTGACGCGGCGACTGGAGTATGAAATGGAGGTCGGGGACTGGTACTGGCGGGGATTATGGAGTGGGAAGTGGAAGTGACCGACGGTGAAGGATGTCCGAAAGAATTGTTCCCAGAAGGGACATCCAAAGGACACAAAGGACGAGCCCACCGATCACTGCCCAGTGAAAGTGGATTGCAAGCGGCGTGAAGAGCAAGAGCGGGATAGCGAGCGGCGTAAGGAGGAGTTGGAGGAGTTCGCCAAGCCATGCTGGCCCGAATCCGGCCATCTCGGTAAGTGCCCAGATGAAAGAGACGAATATGAACGAAAAGAAGACCACGAGGGCAGTCCCATCTGGCTGTAATACCCGCTGACGGTACGGTACTGCGTGTGATTCGTTCTCGAGACGGTGGCCCGACAATCGTGCGACGGCCGCAGCGAACACAAGCGAGCCCACAACCGCCCCACCGAGAGCAACGGTGATCAGTTCTGTGGTAGGTTCAACGGCAGGTGGGAGCCGCTCAGTCGTCAGATTGCGATTAACGTACCACACCGTCGGGAAGAGCGCGACGAAAAACGGGATCACCATCGCCCGAAGGAACGGCCTCATTGTTCAACCTACATTGTGAAAGTACATAAACACATTCCTGTTCTGTTCCTGCTGGAAAACGGTCCCAGGTTTGGCCGTACCGGCCGCGGTTTCACCCTTTGCGGTGATGACCCGATCCGTCCGACCGACTCCGCGTGTACACGCCACGGTGTTTAAGCAGGTTCACCAGTTAGTGTCGCGTATGACACTCGACCGGCGGACGTACCTCGAGCGGGGTGTGACGCTCACCACAGCAGCCGCCGGGATGGTACCCCTGGCCGGCTGTGCGTCCAGGGAAGAGCCCGAACCTGAGCCCCAGGAACCGGGTGAAAACGACGAACCCGAAGACCCCACAGACGAGGGCACGCTCCGGATCGCAACGACTGAAGCGTTCGTCACCGACGAAGAATCGGCGTCCGTCTGGCTGAAGGAGGCGTTCGAAGACGAGTACGACGACGCGACCGTCGAGTGGGTACTGCCAGCAACCGGGGTCGACCACTATATCGAACGCGAGCAACGCGGGTTTCTCCCCGAGGTGGACGCCTACATTGGGCTTCGACCGGCTGATCTCGAGGCCGTCGACGAGCACCTCGAGGATGAGCGACTGTTTCGGACACTCAATCTCGATCGCATCGACAACGCAGCGAACGTCCGACCAGGTCTCGGGATTGACGACCCAGATGGCCGATTACTCCCAGTCAGCACTCACTACTCGTGTCTGCTGTGTAACAGTGAGCTGACGGAGGTACCAGGTGATTTCGAGGATCTGCTCGACGCTGACTACGAAGATGCGGTCATCACACCGTCACCGACCGGCGGCGGACGCGGACAGGCCCTCCTGAGTTACTTGTACGACCGCGAGGGGACGGACGGCGCACTCGAGCAATGGGACGCACTCGAGGACAATGGCCTCGATCGCCGAGCGTCGTGGGAAGAGGTACTGACAGCCTATCAGGACGAGGAACGGCCAATCGCGGTCGCGTACGCGGGCGACGCCCTCGCGGCCATCGACTCCAAAATTGGGCCGGATCCAGCGGCCGAAGAACGGGAGGGGAACGAAACGGCACCACCCAGTGAACCCGATACGGACCCAGCCAAAGCCGATAACGAGACCACCACAGATCCACTCGAAGACGACGATGATGGCGGTGGGAGCGACGACAACGACGATGAAAACGGCTACGACGAGGTTCCAGAGGCCTATCAGGTGACGTACTTCGACGGCGAGAGTTACGCCGAACCGTACTTTATGGCGATTTTCGACAACGCACTCAACCTCGATCTAGCCTATTCGTTTCTCGAGTTTACACTCACCGAGACCGCGCAAGCCGCGATCGCCCCTCGACTCGGGCAGTATCCCGCCCGCTCGATCGACGGCCTCGAATTTGAAGACGACCACCGGGCCTACCAGGAGTACGCCTGGGAGCCTGCAGACGTCTCGACACTGGATTACGAAACACGTCGAACCGACGTCCCTGCACTGCTCGAGGCGTGGACGGAAACGTTCGATTCGTAGCCGTTCGTTCTCGTGACGCCTGTGACGAGCCGTTACTGTTCGCGAATAACAGGGGGTTCTCTTCAAGTCGACCCGACATGTGCCTGACCAACTGTTAGGGGAGTCGACAGCGAGTGATCGGTATGTCTAGCCGATTTTTCGAATCACGAACGATAGCCGACAACTCGGACGAAGATCCGTCACGGGTCGAAACGATCGTTCGGGGCGTCCAGGCCGGACTGGTTGCTACGTTGATTATGACCGCGTTCAGGTTACCGATCGTGCGATCCCTCCCACCCTCGGCAAATGCGTGGGCTCGATACGTCTCCGGCGAGGAACCCGAAGACCATCCCGCTGTGGGTCTCCTGTTACATCTGGGATACGGGACCAGCGCAGGCACCGCCTTCGCGTTCCTGTTTGCGCGCCTCGAAGCCGAAGACACGTTCGAACCAGAGCAACGAGGGCTCCTCTGGGGAAGTGTCTACGGGATGGTTCTCTCGGCCATTGGGTCTGAGATTATGCTCGGGAAGTTGCTCGAGGTACGGCTCGAGACCGACGAACTGGCGCTCTTTCACGCAGCCCACCTCGTCTACGGCCTCGCACTCGGTTCGTGGGTCGGTTCTCGAACTGAAGGCGTCACCGATCCAGTCCAGGAGTATAATTACGACTCCGAACGACCGACCGGGTAGAACCACCATCCACCAGTTCGACGGTACTACACACTGTCAGAGATCTCGCATCGACGCCGGAACCGCTCGAGCCCGTATTCGAGCATATCAGGGCTCACTGGCTGGAACGCATCACTATTGGGCAGCAGATCGCGAACGGAATCCCAGCTCTCTCTGGCGTACCGTTCGTCGAGGAGCAACCGAACACCCACGTCCTCCGGCCCGCGGATCACGCGACCGATCGCCTGTCGAGCCTTACGAACTGCTGGAACCGTCAACGCATACCTGAATCCATCACCAAACGCGTCATCGTACGCCCGACGGACTGCCTTCGTCCGGGGGCTAGCCGTATTGACGATGGGGACGCCACAGATAGCAGCTGCCGTCAAACGATCGCCACTATAATCGACCCCCTCTGTCAACGTCCCACGGAGGCTCGTGACCAGGACCTTTCCTTCCCCGGCGAAGAACTCGTCTTTGAGCGATTGGGTCTCCCCATCGCTACTCGAAGTGTCGAGTAACACCGGTTTCTCACCCTCGAGGCGCTCCTCGAGAACGTCGGCTGCCCACTCCGCTTCGCCGTAGCTCGGCATTCCAACGAGCACATTGCCCGGTAACCCAGCAACCGACTCGAGTGCATCGGCGTACAGTCGACGGGTTTCGGTCTCCTCCCCGGGTGAGCCCCGATTTCCGTACGTGAATTTTGGTAGCGAAACCGCGAAGCTCTCCCGGTTTTCGGCTGGAAAATGTAATCCGTACCGTCGCTCGACGACTGGCCTGTCTTCTTCACTGGCGAGGTACTCGAGCCCCGTCACTTCGGTAAAGGCATCCATCGGCTCGAGTGTCGCACTCATCAGAATCCCACCGCCGAACGCCGCCAGTCGAGAGCCGATTGCATCGCTCGGGACGCAATTATGAACCGTCATGCGTGCAGTGTAGGCCCGTCTCCAGGAGTCCGCTGGCTCCATCTCGTCCCAGGTTCGCTCGAGTTCGATTTCACGGAAGTTCGTCGTATGGTCGCGACGATACCACGCCCCTAGAAGCCGGCCAATAGCCGGTAAGGCCCGGGTTTTCTCTTCGTCTTCAGCTTCGTTGAGGATTCGTTCGACCACCGCCCCCACGGCTTCGGCTCGAACCCATATCGCGTCACTGTATCCACGTTCTGTCGCCCACGTCGATATCGCATCCGGTGTCGGTTCGGTGGGATCACGAAGCGGGATTTCAGCATCATCGAGTGCCGTGAGGTCCGACTGCCAGCCAGGGTGTGTTCGCTCGAGATGGGCGCGAATGCGTCGGTCGAGTTCCCCTCGAAGGTCTTGAATAAACTCGAGGGTCCGCTCGAGTTCCTCGATAGAGACGTCCGTCTCCTGGAGTTCACCACGGACGAGATCGGCATCCGCGGTTTTCGATCCACCCTGTGTTTCCCGTCCGTCCTGGGCAAACCGAACCGGCTGGAGGACCCGTGAGAGTTCCGTTTCGCCGTCCCTGAGGGTGGTCTCTGTCACCCCGTCGCTGACCAGGTCACGAACACGTGGCTCGAGCATGTGTGCTTCGTCACAGACCAGGAACGTCGATTCATCGAGCAACGCGCCGGTAAAGGCGGCGGTCGTCAGCGGATCGAACGCGTGGTAGTAGTTTCCGATGACAACCTCGACATGACTGAGGACAGCACCCATGACCGAGTGCGGGCAGGTTCCGTGTCGAACGGAGTGGCTCACGAGATCTTCAGTCGTGAGTAGTCCCGTGCTGGTGACGTCAAATGGGACTGCCTCGAGCGCGTCCCCCTCGCTTCCCTCATCTGGAAGGTCCTCGAGATATTGAGCGTAGAACGGACAGAACTCGACTTCGCTCCCGGCAGGGCCACCATCGTCGTACGCTGGAATCGACCGTGAGTACGGACTTGTTTCCCCTGCGGTTTCGAGAAATCGACCGCGGGTGTGTGTCGCTCGAGGCGAGTGTGGCTGGTGATCATCCCTCTCCGAGACGCCACCCCCTTCGTTTCCACTGGAGCCAGTGGGAAAACCACTATCAGCGAGGCCTACCTGGTGACTACGGGCCTGTGACGTGAGCGTTGCGGCTGTCGTCGATCCACCTTCACCAGACAATCCTCGAGTGCGTTCACGCAGTGTCTCACACCGATCGTAGACGTTTTCGTCGGTAATCCCACCAGCCCCTTCGCGGTTATACGGGCAGACGTCGGATTTACCGACGAGCGTGAGTCCCGAAACTGGATCCCACTCGTCCGGGAGGTGCTCGTTTATTCGCTCGAGGTCGGTTTCGAACTGGCGAAGCTGTTGTTTGACACTGGTCAACACGAAAACACGCTCGTACGGACTGTTTGGATCCCGAACGCGGTCAATTCCAGCCGTGAGCGCGATCATCGTTTTCCCCGTCCCACAGGCGCCTTCGATCACGGTGTACCCACCGGAATCGGCGGTATCGATCGCCGTTTCGATCCCGTCGATTTGCTCGTCGTAGGGTTCGTCGTGGCCGAAGATCGACCGCCAGTTCGTCATTGCTTCTGTACTCATTGGTGGCCGTCCATAGGGTTGACGAACCGTGTTCGATGCCCAATGGGTTATAAAATCGTGGGCGAAGTGAGTGTCGAAAAGACCCAGAACCGGTGACAGCACCGCTTACACGCACTGACACAGTATGTCAGCCGTCACCCTGTATTCCCAGGTGGCCACCCCCATCGTGGCCACCAGAAAAGCCATTGGCTGTACGTATCAACGTTTGGGTCTTTCACACCACCTGCGAGTATCGACGATCGGGCGTGACGGCCCACCGGCGGGGTGTGCCAGACACTTATAGCGCGTGTTTGTACGCCTCGAGTGTCTCCTCGACGTCCTCCTCCGTGTGGCTGTAACTGACGAACTGGCTCTCGAACTGGTTCTGCGAGAGGAACACCCCCTGTTCACGCATCTTCCCCCAGAAAATTCGCCGCCAGCGCTCGGTTTCGGCGTCCATCACGTCGCCAGCGTTCTTCGGACAGGTTCCATACCGCGGGCAATCCGCCCGTTGTCGACAGCCGTTCGAACACGGCTGCCCGTCCTCGAGGGCCTGGCTGGATGGGCCATCACGCGTGAAAATGACTTTGAACATACTGTCAGAACCCACTACGGTGTAGGCGGGAGCCTGGTCCTCGAGGATATCAGTGAGTCCGCTTCGGAGTCGTTCACCCAAGGTGTTAACGTGATCGTAGACGTCATTTTCGGCGGCGAACGTGAGCGTTTCGAGTCCAGCAGCCATCGTGACCGGGTGGCCCGAAAAGGTCCCTGCCTGGAAGACCTCTCCGGTAGGGGCGAACTGTTCGATCAGTTCGGCGCGGCCACCGATAGCCCCAACCGGAAACCCACCACCGATGATCTTTCCGAACGTCGTGATGTCCGGCGTGATACCGAAGTGTTGTTGTGCACACCCGAGCCCGCCCACGCGGAAGCCCGTGATGACCTCGTCAAACATGAGGAGTGCGTCGTGTTCGGTTGTGATCTCACGCAGGCACTCGAGGTAGCCCTCATCGGGGTGGACGATACCGTAGTTTGCGAGGATGGGTTCGACGAGGATACCCGCGATGTCATCACCGTGTTCGTCGAAGACTGTACGCATGGCATCCTCGTCATTGAACGGAACTGGAAGGGTGTGTTCGGCAAACGACTGTGGAATACCGGCAGAGGAGGGCGCAGGGTGCTCGGCGTCGCCTTCCACGAGTGTCGATTCCTGGGCCCCGTGATAGCCCCCTTGCATGATCACGATCTTGTTTCGCCCGGTCGTCCCACGTGCGAGCCGGACAGCCGATACCGTCGCTTCGGTGCCTGAATTGACAAATCGGATTTTTTCGACGCTCGGGACGTGACGCACGACGAACTCGGCGAGATCGACTTCGACCTCGGTCGGGGTACCGTACATCGGACCCTGACTGGCGTGTCGTTGAACTGCGGCCTGGACGGATTCCGGAAGGTCGTGGCCTAGCAGTAACGGACCCAGTCCCATGACCCAGTCGATGAGCCGGTTACCGTCGGCATCGATAACGTGGCCGCCATCACCCTTTTGAACGAAAAATGGGTAGGGCTCGATTGCGGCTCGAACGGCCGAGTTGACGCCGCCGGGCATGACTGAAAGGGCCCGGTCGTAGAGTTCGCGTGAGCGGTCGTCGTGCATATAGGATGAGTTTTCGGCCGGAGAGCAAAGAGATACCGGGGTTCAGCATGGAGTATTCGAGAACCCTGGAAACGTGAGACGTATAATATGAACAGTATTTAGGTGTCAGGCTGGGAAGAACTACCACTGAGGTGTTACTATTCTCCAGTGGAAATGGAGGGGTGTTGGGCTCATTCGGGAGGAGATGCTCCAGAGTTATAGAACACCAACCACAATTTTCGAGTGAGTAGTGGTATTATTCTGACTGTTGTGCTTAGTATCCAAGAGATTCCCGCACCCCCACCCCTTCATTTCAGGTGGAGAATAACGAAGGTGTCCGTGCGATCAGACGGATGAAGTGAGTCGGCAAGGGGCAGAATTGGCGGAAACGAAAGGGAGGGTTACTCGAGAGTCGTGAATTCGAGGGATACGGATGTTCTAGTAACTCATTTCCTATACGACGGTTGCTCTAGTAGTCTCTAGTAACTAAAACCAACTCACCTAGTAACTTATTCTTTTTCTCGAGGCTACGGACCAATTTATACAGACAGGTAATAAATGTTGCCGTTCTATTAGTCGCTCTCACCCCCTCCCTCTCTCGGTGTGTTCCACCGGAAATGAAGGGGTGGGGGGCTTCCACATCGGTTGACAATTACTATCACACCATTCTCCTCACGGTCATCTCACGGTTCACTCTCCCCATCGGTTTGCTCACAGTGGCCACACTGGTTCTTCATACTCCTCATCGGTGTTATCCGCATGATCTGCCGAAGGCTGTGCTCTCGTTTTATCGTCCTCTCGGTATCTCGTGATTCTCGGTATCTCGTGCTAACAGACGCTCCTTTCTCCAATTTTCTGTATACGCTCTCTCTTCATCATGCTCCTCTCGAGGGCTCTCCTCACCCGACTCGTGTTTCGTCTCCATCCTCACCCGTGCATCAGCTGGTCCCTGACCAAACCCTGCACCAATGATAACACTTAGTCGATTCCAGACGTGGATACGAACCATGACCAACGATCGTTCACCGACTCGAGCGGACACGCCTTCCGAAGGATCAACAGATCACGATCCAGTCCTCGAGGAACTACTCGAAGGGAACGAGACACACGTCGAGAACCTTCCGGGCAATTACTTCGATCCGGTGCAAGAGGCACAACAGCCCGCGGTCGTCACCATCTGTTGTGCAGACTCTCGAGTCCCCCAGGAAGGAATGTGGGCAACTCAACGACCAGGGCGTGTGTTCACGCCCAGTAACATCGGAAACCAGGCCTGGGACGATCACAACGGCTCGAAAATTGTCGATGGGAGTCTGCTTTATCCCCTTCATTTTACGGATACTGAAGCGATAGCGGTCGTTGGACACACCGGGTGTGGGGCGGTGACCGCCGCCTACAACGTCGCGATGGGCGATGACCCACCCGGGCCACAGGGCGTCACAAAGTGGGTCGACATGCTCGTCCCGGTGGTCGAAGCCGGGCTCGAGAGTGAATTGATCGACGATCCGACTGACTCGAGCGACTCGATTGATTCGACTGGCTCGAGTAATGAGACTGGATCGGGAGACGACGAGACAGAAGGGGAAGAACCCCTTACGGAGTGGAAACGGGTCAACCAACTCGTCGAATACAACGTCGACCACCAGGCGTCATTCCTTCGGGCGTCTCCCGATGTCCCCGAACACGTCTCAATCTACGGCTTCGTATACGATTTCCACGGGGTCTATGGCGAGGATCCCGGGCGTGCGTATCTGGTCAATCTCGAGGGCGAAACACAGCCGGACGTGATCCGTGATCGGATCCCTGAACGGTTCGCCCACGCTACCTCGAGTCTGTTGTACTGACGGACACCAGGGCGGTGTCCGGACGGCCACTCGGATCAACCCATGCGGTATCCCCCGGCCACTCGGGTCACAGTCTCCGCAACCCTCGACGTGACAGCATCCGGTATCGAACGGTTCTTTTCAGTTCGAGCCAACACATAGACGATGCCGAAACCGCCGATCTGGGATGGCCTTTGGGGCTACCTCGAGAGCGATAGGGGCTTTTACTACGCGATGGGGGTACTGACGATCATCGTCTTTCTCGTTTCGTTGCTCGTCGTTTCACTTTTTACACCGATTTCCCCAACCAGTGGTGGGTTTCTCGGAATCGTCGTCGGCTTCGCGCTGTTTATGATCGTGTTCTTCATCTCGATAGTGGCGATCCAACTCGAGGACGAACCGTAGCATCCCCTTCAGAAACGCACTCCTGGAGTCACCATACACCAGTGACTTGGTGGCAAATCGCACCGTTATATCAACATCACATCGCAACGATTATGCGTACGCGCGGCCCCAATGCAAAGGCAATGGCGAAAGGAACCGTTGATTTCTTCAACGACACTGGCGGCTACGGATTTATCGACACTGAGGACGCGGACGAAGACGTTTTCTTCCACATGGAAGACGTCGGCGGCCCTGACCTGGAAGAAGGCCAGGAAATCGAGTTCGACATCGAGCAGGCCCCAAAAGGCCCACGCGCGACCAACGTCGAACGCCTGTAATTAGGCAAATTCGGTAGGTATCGATTCTTGACTGCAGTATTTATCACTCGAGAGCAACCGGTCTCTCCACATGAAATGAAGGGGTCTCTCCCTTCGTTCCGTTTCTTCACCGGCATTCCGACATTCGATACCCATCCACTCAAGGCGGGTTCGTATGGGTGGATCGGATGGACACACACCACTGTTTCACCTCGAACCCGGGTCTTGGAGACCGTTCGGTCTGTTATAGTGTTTCGATCTGAACTGACCACTACCGTTTTGGTCACCCCTCACACAGAACTTTGTATGACCGATTCACACGCTGAATCCGACGTTGCAGACGAACCAAAGGGTGTCGTCCGCTCGAGTGACGCCATCTCGTATGATCCCGTCGACGCGGCACCGGGACTTTCGAAGGGCGTCCTCATCGGTGCAGACGAGGGGGCACCCAACTTCGCGATCCGTCGATTCGTTCTCGAACCCGGAACGACGGTCCCACGACATACGAACGCCGTCGAACACGTCCAGTACGTGCTGGAGGGGACGTACACGGTCGGCCTCGAGGACGACGAGTACGAGGTCGACGCGGGGGACTCACTGTTGATCCCCGCTGGAGCAGTCCACTGGTACCGAAACGAGAGCAACGAAGAAGGCGCGTTCCTCTGTGCGGTCCCTCACGGTGACGACGATATCGAGTTACTCGAGTAATCCCCTCTGATCAACCCCTCAATCCGACGTCTCGGCCGTCCATCGATCGGAGTAGGCAGCGCCGCAGGCACACTGTGCGTAGGCGTGGATCACGTCTCCGTCTGCATAGCGGCCACCGACCTCCTCGTTTTGCGCCTCGGCGAACGCAAAAATGAACTGGACGGCGTGGTCGTCCACACTCGAGTCGCCGGCGTCGGGACACGTTCCTGCTGTCAGCGACCGATCGATGTGGCTCTCGTTGCTCATCGCGTTCCGTGCGAACCCCATGGCGTCAGTCCCGGTTGCGGCCCTGAACGCGTTTCTCCCCCGTTCACCATCGACGACGATAATGACGCCGTTCTCGACGGCTTCGCCGTACTCGGCGAGGCGATCATCAGCGACGTAGGAGTTTGCCAGAAAGAGGGCGACGTCCTCGAGGCGCTCACCTGCGAGAAATCCAGCGCGTGCATCAGTCATGGCTCGAGCAACGACGGCGTAACAGAAAAGTGGCGCGACACGCACTCCACGTCACTCCTGGGGAGCACTCGACGGGAACGAAAAATCAGGATTGTGGGTACTGAGAGGAAACCACTGCACAGGAAAACAAGTCGTTTGCCCGTCCCAAATGAACACTCTCGATTTTATATTATCGGCTGTGAGTCGTTCACGATTCTCGCCTCCCCGGGTGTCGAGAATCGTCACACAGGTACAGCCAACAGTATTAGTCGCCGTGTTGGGCCTCAGTATCGAACGAATGCGTTGAGCCTGGATCGAGGCGGTCTGCCCAGGTATCCGAGACGACAGGTGCCAGCGCAAAGAAGCAGATGATGCCGATGAAGAGCACCAACGCCACGGTTACGACGACGGTCACGAGTATCGTGGGGTCTGCCGGAATCATGGGTAATCTGCCAGAATTTTAAAAATCAGAGATTATCAGCGTTTCTGTATCGCACAACCATCAAGAAAGATCGTGATTGAAATATGGTATCGCCACTCGTGATACGGCAGTCTGTGGTGAGCATGAAGGTATGGATGAATACCCGACGTCGATTACAGCCGCTGTACGGCACCGACCGCACTCGAGAGTGCTCTCGCCTCGAATACCTCCTGTCCGAGGTAGGCGTTCGTTCCGGCACAGTACATCGCTCGAGCGATGTCGATGACCTCCTCTTCAAGTGGTTCGGGCTGGCGATCACAGAGGGATTTCCAGTCGGCGATGTCTTCGGCCTTCGCACGGGCTTTGGCAGCAGCGACGGCGTCGACCCACTCGGGCTGGGTGCGTTTGTGGTGTTGACGGATCACTTCCTTCGAGAGTTGGGTCCCGCCGTAGCTGAACCGGTTCTCGTCGAAGGTCCCGACGACGTCGGCCACGCGGATCGAACCGTCGTAGTACAGGCACTCGATTTTGCCGTCCTCGTGAACGAGGCCGGCCTCGGTGGCCTGTGCAGTCACCACGTCGTTGACCTCGAGGGCAACTGCTTCGAGCGCCTCGATGTCGGCAACCCCGGCGATCTCGTCCGCCTCAGCGCGGTCGAGATACCGGTCACTCTGTTCGTACTTCGTCGAGAATTCGATGATTGGCTCATCGAGGTCAACTGGGCCCTCCGGCCACTCCTCGAGGTCGAGTCCGTGATCCGCCGGTTCGGTCCGCCGTCGGAGGCTCGACCCAACGGGGACGCGATTGCGGAAGATGATCTCGAGTGGGACGAGGTAGTTGGTACCCGCCTCGTCGTGATAGGCGTCGTAGTCGTAGGTCCGTCCTTCGTGTGGTAACTCGGGGACTTGGGTGAGGTCGATCGCCATCTCGATAGGGGGATTGGCAATGGCATCGAGAGATTTCGTCTCGCCTCGTTCGACAACACCGCGGTAGTGTGTTGAGATACCGGCTGCTTCGAGGAGTTCGAAGTTGAAGGCACCCATCGTACAGAGGCTGGCACCCTTGTCGGGGATTTTGTCGGGCATTTTCCCCCAATCGAACACCGAGTAGTCATCGGTAAAGACGAACGAGCCGCGGCCGAGGTCATCGGCGGTGGCTGGCGTCTCGATCCGGAACTCCTTGACGCTCGTCACGCCGACCACCGTTGTTGGTCGACTCGAGTCGACTCGTGAGGTCCTGTCGTGACTGGTAGTTGCCGTGCGGTCGGCCCGTCGGTCGTGGTCGGAGGGGTTTCGGGCGCGGGAACACGTGCTCTCGTGGCCGTCGCGCCACCAAGTACACTGCTCCACACGTCCGAATCCACATCGCCGCCGTGCATAGTTGCTCTGGTGAGGCGACGACCCAAGAAGGTTGTAGTTTTCCACGCCGGTTTCACCATGCTTTTGCGTTCGTACCCACTTCATCACGACGATGGACGGGCCGGTGGCTGCTGATGACCTCGCGTTCGAACACGTCCCTGAGACGGATCAGTCGTTCGAGAACGCCCTCGAGAAGGCCCGAAACGGCACGCGGCTCACTGTGGCTGACGGTATCGAACTCCTGACGACCGGTACGGACGTGGACGGAATCGACCCACGTCGCAAAGAACGTGTCCTCGAGGCCGCAGATTACCGACGCCAGGAGACCGTCGGGGACGAGGTCACGTTCGTCGCAAACCTCAACAACAACGTCACGACGGCCTGTAACGTCGGCTGTCTCTTTTGTAACTTCAAAGATAGCGCCCACACGTTCGAGGCGAGCTACGACGGACCCGAAACGGGGGGGTTCACGAAGACGCCCGCGGAGTCCCGTGCGATCGTCCAGGATGGGGTCGATCGCGGCATCTACGAGGTGTGTTCGGTCTCCGGCCTCCACCCCGGGTTCGCCCTCGACGACGAACACCTCGAGATACTCGAGGCCCATCCGGACCCGAAGGCGGTGAATTACGTCCCACCCGACGCGTATACGACCGATCCGGGCACGTACGTCGAGCAGATCGACGCGATGAACGTCGACGGCGTCCACGTCCACTCGATGACTCCCGAGGAAGGGTATCACGCTCGACGGGGGACGGAGTGGTCCTACGAGGAGGTGTATCGTCGGCTTCGAACTGCCGGACTCGATACGGTCCCGGGAACCGCTGCTGAAATCCTCGTCGACGAGGTTCGAGACGTGATCTGTCCGGGCAAAATCGGGACTGATGAGTGGCTCGAGGCGATGGAGGCAGCAGCGAGCGTCGGCCTTGGACTCACGGCGACGATCATGTACGGCCACGTCGAAAACGAGGCCCA
>LFFM01000350.1_pt1 | contig 31604 bp, 20 predicted proteins | sample 643131 | NCBI WGS metagenome assembly LFFM01 (sample SAMN03777445, study PRJNA286221) | soda lake metagenome | biome: soda lake; feature: Kulunda steppe; material: water; isolation source: sample Tc-Br brine of Tanatar trona crystallizer | place: Russia: Kulunda steppe | collected 2011-07
TCGCCCCCCAGTGACGTAACACGACGCTCCCTCCTCTGCCCCTTTGCCTCTTTGCGGTTCAACCCGCCCTCTCTGCCCCTCCGCGGTTCAACCACAGATGGGGATGGCGCGTTTTGGGGCGCACCAATGGTTTTTGACGCCTGTCAGCGCGCGGCGGTGGTCCCGCGGTTTCGCCCCCCAGTGACGTAACACGACGCTCCCTCCTCTGCCCCTTTGCCTCTTTGCGGTTCAACCCGCCCTCTCTGCCCCTCCGCGGTTCAACCACAGATGGGGATGGCGAAGGTGCCGGATACGTCGCTGTCAGGCCCCGACGCCTCCATACTCCCCTCGATCATCGGCCGCGCCTCTTCCCCATCGTCTCCCGGCTCTGCGGTACCCGCCGGCTCATCGCTATCCCCCGACTCCTCTGCCTCCTCTTCCTCGATGACGTCGATGGTCACCGTCCCCTCTGTGGCACTCTCGGAGTCCTGCATGGCGGCATCGACGACATTAAAACTGACATTGCCCTCCGCATCGACGGTTCCCTCCGACAGAATATCGCCGACGGCCACCGTCAAATACTCACCGACCGGCGTCGACGTGCAGTCATAGGAGTGATCGTCGGCGAGCGTAATCGAATACCCGCTCTCCGCCGACCCCTCGGCAGTTCCGGTGACCGCCGTAAAATCCTGGCCCTGCACGGTCCCCGAAACATCGGTCTCCGCCGGCGGTACACAGCCCATCGAAAGGGCCAGTACGACCGCCGATAACCACAGTGTATTGGCGCGCATCGCTGTCATCACCGCTCTCCCAGAATCGATAGAACTCGAGTCAATCAGCGCGAAGCATAGACATTCACTGACTGCCACGCAAACCAGTCTCCGGGGTCCGACCGCAACACCGGCCTCTACGTCCGTACCGCCTTGTACGAGGCAATCAGAAGTTCTCGACGGCCGCTCCATCGGCACCGCCACCCTACTTGCAAACGCATTGCATTTACCATAACAAACCACAGCATCGATGTTGGACTTCTCGAATTCGAGCACATCATGAACCACGTTACCCACCGACGTCTCGAGGGCATTCCCGCCGTGCTCATCGCGGCGATCATTTGCCTGGCTGGCTGTACACAGCCGGAGCCCGATGATCGGCCATCGGACAACGCACAAGAACAAAACGCCAACCAACGTGGCGAAAGCGACGCCGGCGACGATGTCGATGACACCGCTAGTGGCGATCCCGGCGATACCGACCCGGCGCCCGACGCCGATGCCAACGACGACGCCGGAAATAACGACGACGCCAACGACGACGCCGGAAATAACGACGATGAACCGTCGTATACCGCCGGCGATCCGCCCTCTGGCTCCGATTCGCTGCTTCTCACCGGCGCCGATCTGGAAGAGGAGACACCAGATGTCCTTCAGCAGGGCATGACGCTGACCTGGGAGCAGGGCCTGCAGGGAGGATTTCATATCTGGGGCGGATTCGAGGCCACCGGCGATCCCTTCCTGGAACTCGACGACGACGACCTCGACGACGTCAGTCACGCCTACGATGTCTACGATACCGACGGAGAACTGGTGGCCACGACAAACCGCATCGGCTTTGTCGAGGAGACCGACGACGGCATCGAAGCCGGCGGTTTTACCGTCATCTTGCGCCGCTCCATCGACCCCGAAGAGACCACCGACGACGTCTACCAATTCGTCGTCACCGTCGAATTACCCGATAATTCCACCTATGAAAGCGCGATATGGACCTATTTCGATTGTTGTCACTGGTTGTAATGATAAGCACCTCAATCCTCTTCTCCGCTGTCGCCTGCGGTCCCGATGAACCCATCGATGATGACCACGGCGACGAGCAGTGCCCGTCGACGCCGGCCGGCGACTGGAATACGAAGATGGGATCGATTCCCCAGGGAGCGCTGATGAGCGTCTGGGGTTCGGAGCCCGACGACATCTACACCGTCGGCGGCCAGCCCGACGACGGCGTCGCCTACCGCTTCGATGGCCAATCCTGGGATGAGTTCGACGTCGCCGACGGTCCGATGCTCAACTGGGTCCACGGCGTCGACGGCGATGTCTGGATGGTCGGCAATGACGGCCGAGCCCTGCGTGTCCGAGACGATGACATCCAGTCCTTTGACACCGGCATCGATGTCGATCTGTGGGGTGTGTGGGCGGCTTCCGACGACGATGTATGGGCCGTCGGCGGCGACGCCCGCGACTTCGACGCCTCTCCGGCACTGGCCCATTATGACGGGACGAGTTGGAAAGAGCAGTCCCTTCCAGAACTCGACCGCGACGCCAATGCACTCTTTAAGGTCTGGGGTACGTCCTCCGATCACATATTTGCCGTCGGCGCTCTGGGGGTCATCTTACAATACGACGGCCAGCAGTGGAGCCAGGTCGCCACTGGTGCCAACGACGATTTCGTCAGTCTCTGGGGCCGGGCCGACGATGATATTGTCGCCGTCGGCGGCCGCTCCAACGGCCAGGTCGCCCGCTACGACGGCGACCAGTGGGAGACGGAACTCGTTCCCGGTAGTCCGGGCCTCAACGGGGTGTGGATGGACTGCCAGGGCACAGCCCATATCAACGGCATCGACGGCTACTCCTTTCGACTGGAATCGGGTTCGATGGGACCGGACGTGGAGTCGACGCCCACCGACAACGTCCTGCACGCCATCTTCGGATTCGACGACGGTCCGCGCGTCGGTGTCGGCGGCACGCTCGACCGCAGTCCGCCCTACGAGGGCACGCTGATCAGCACGGGGGAATGATGAAACGGCTGCTCACAATTATCGCCGCCTGCCTACTTTTCGTGACCGGATGCACGGAACAACAGAGCTCACCGGAGCCCGACGAACAGGACATCCCCGGCGATATTTTCGCGCCCATGGGCGAGCCCCTTCCGTCGGCCACCGACGAACAACTGCGCGATTTTGAACGCGGCAAAGCAGTCGCCGAGCATCGCTTCTCCCCCGAGGAGGGCCTGGGGCCGCGGTTTAACGTCGATTCCTGCGCCTCCTGTCACCTCAGCCCGGCCACCGGCGGTGGCGCCTCGCGCTATCGCAATTTCTTTCTGGTCGGCCAGCGCCTGGAGGATGGCACATTTTTGATGGGCCCCCGAGAGGGCATCGTCCACACCTACGGCATCGAGGAATTCGCCCCGGTCCGCCCGCCACTGGACGACTCCACCAATGTCGTCGCCCAGCGAAACCCGATCCCCCTCTTTGGCACCGGGCTTATCGCCGAAATTCCCGAGGAGTCGATTTTACAACACGCCGATCCCGACGACGAAAGTGGCGACGGAATCTCGGGCCGGCCGAATTACGACGGGCAATTCGTCGGTCGCTTCGGCCGCAAGGCCCAGACCGTGGACATCGAGGGTTTTATCCGAGGTCCGATCTTCAACCACATGGGCATTACCACCGACCCGCTGCCCGACGAGCGCCTCGCCGAGTTGCCGGTTCCCTCTGACGACGACAGCCCGATTCGCCAGGCATTGAGCGGCGACATCGAGCAGCACCAGCAGCCCCAGGCCTCCCCGCCCTCCGAACCCCTTGAGGACGACGACGATATCGCCGACCCCGAACTCGGCGAAGACGCCCTCTTCGATCTCGTCAGCTTCAATATGCTGCTCGCCGCTCCCCGGCCTGCAGAGCCCACCGACGCCTCGCGCCGCGGCGAGGAGCACTTCCACGACATCGGCTGTACCGATTGCCACGTCCCGACACTGGAGAGCCCCCGGGGAGATATCCCGCTGTACTCCGACCTGCTGCTCCACGATATGGGCGACGAGTTGGCCGACGGCATCGAGATGGGACAGGCCACGGGTTCCGAATTTCGAACCCAGCCGCTGTGGGGCGTCGCTGCCACCGGCCCCTGGCTTCACGACGGACGGGCCGACAGCTTACACGACGCCATTGAGTGGCACGGCGGCGAGGCCCAACAGGCTCGCGAAGCCTATCTGAACCTCGGCGACGGCGAACAGCGCGATCTCATCGCCTTTCTGGAGTCGCTGGGAGGTACTGACCACATCAGCGACGGCATCCTCATCGACGGCGAAGAGGCGCCACCGGCCGGCGAAGCCGGAGGCCCGCGCGCCGACTTGAGCGACGACGAGCTTAAGCAGTGGCAGGACGGCCGCCGGGCCTTCGACCGCGATGCCGGTGCCGACGATGGACGCGGCGATCCGCACTTCAACAGCGATAGCTGCCGATCCTGTCACGGTGAAGTCGTCGGCGCCCCCACCGGTGAGCGGCCCATCGGCGGCGCCGGTCCCCGCGACGTCAGCGTCACGCGGGCCGGCCGATGGACCGACGATGGCCAATTTGTGGCCCCCGAATCCGGCACCATCCTGCCCCGCGTCAGCAACCACGACCATCGACGCCTGGAGGCTCCCGACGACGCCAATACCTTCGAGCTCCGCGCCTCGCCCACACTGTTCGGGCTGGGCCTGGTGGAGACCATCGACGACGATGTCCTTCGAGACCTCGCCGATCCCGACGACGAGCGCGGCGACGGCATCCAGGGACGAGTCTCCGAGCTTCCCGACGGACGCATCGGCCGTTTCGGCTGGAAGGCCGATATCCCGGAGCTTCGCGAATTTTCTCGCGACGCCCTCTCCAACGAATTGGGACGGACCGTGGTCGATGAAGTCGGATTTTCTTTTGGCGACGTCGCCGACGATGGCCAGCCAGCAGAGGCCAAAAGCGACGAAATCGACGACATTACGGCCTTCGTCCGCGGCCTGGCGCCGCCGGATCCATCGACGGCCGAAGAGCAATACGCCGGGGGTCGGACTCTCTTCGACGACATCGGATGCACCGACTGCCACGTCCCCGAATTGCCCGGAGAAGATGGCCCGGTTCCCCTGTACAGCGACCTGCTATTGCACGACGTCGCTCCCGACGACTACCTGGGCATTCCCACAGCCAACGCCACGGGCCGCGAATTTCGAACACCGCCACTGTGGGGCCTCTCCGACAACGCGCCGTATATGCACGACGGCATGGCGACCACCATCGAAGATGCCATCCTGCGCCACGAGGCGACCGCCGCCGACAGCCGCGATGCCTTTCTGTCGCTCGACGACGACGAGCGACAGAAATTGCTCGATTTTCTCAACGCGCTGTAGCACGCAGTGGCTGTTCTCCTGCGCTCATCTCCGTTGGTGACGGGGGTGTCCCCACCCTCGGCAGTTTCCTGCGAAATCAACTGCGCGATCGACCCAAACGCTGTGGCTGGCACTCACTGTACTCACCTCCGTTGGTGACGGGGGTGTCCACACCCTCGGCAGTGTCGTTCGAGATACACACCATTCCTCATCAACACTGCTGTAGAAACCCCACCAAACGCAAACAAATTGCATTTGCATTACCGCTGTACAGCTTGCTACCACACTGTCGGGCCTCGACGAGGTCCGATGAACAAAACGAAATCAGCAACACTGCATGCCAAATACGGGAGTCAAAATGAACTGGAAGTGTTTATCGAGTATCGCCCTGGTCTCGCTGGGGCTCGTCGCCTGTGGCGAAACCGGTCAACAGGGTCCAGAGGGCCCGGAGGGGTCGTCATGTAGCGTCGAGGAGAGTGATGCCGGTGCCCAGGTCACCTGTGATGACGGCACATCGGTGACGCTCGACGGAGGTGCCGATGGAGATTGTGCGATCGATGACAGCGGCGACGAGACCATTCTGGAATGTGGAGACGAATCGCTCGTCCTTCCCGATGAGGGCAGTTGCGAAGTGGAATCCGCCGACGGCCAGATCGTACTCTCCTGTGACGATGGTACGGAGACGGTGGTCGGCGACTCGCAGAGTCCGGGCATGACGCGTCTTGCCGGGGCACTGGCCGGAGGAGCCTCCGACGGTGCCGGTCTCGAGGCCCGAATGGACGGCCCGATGGCCCTCGATTTTTCGGCGGACGGCGAATTTCTGTACTTTACCGACGCCTTCAATCAGACCATCCGCCGCTACGGCACGTCGTCGGACCAGGTCGTCACCCTCGCCGGCTCACCGGGCGTGGAGGGAACAGATAATGGCGTCGGCGACGAGGCCCGCTTTGAGGGGCCGCGCTCGCTGGTCGTCGACCCCGATGAGGAGTACGCCTACATCGCCGACGGCTTCAACTGCGTGATCCGACGCCTCCACATCCCGAGCCGCGAGGTCACAAGCTACGCCGGAGAAATCGAGTTCTGCGACGGTGTCGACGGCCCTGTTGATAATTCCCGATTCGGCCTCATCACGGGCATGGAGATCGACGACGCCGGAGAGACCCTCTACGTCAGCGACCGCGGCAACGATGCCCTTCGCACCATCGATATCGATCAGGGCGAAGTCGAGACCATCGCCGGCCAACTCGGCAATGGCGGCTATGAAGATGGTTCCGGCGACGAGGCACTCCTCGATTCACCGGGCGGCGTCGCCTTAAACGACGGCGAGGACCGATTGTACGTCGCCGATATGAGCAACGACGTCATTCGCGCCGTCGATCTGGACTCCGACGACTACCACGTATCGACCATTGCCGGTGAGCCCTACGATCCGCCGCTCGCCGAGTTGTCCGACGGCATGGGCGGCGAGGCGCGGTTTTCGACTCCTCAGGAGGTCGTCGCCACCAATGACCGGCTATATGTCTTCGGTTTCAGTAACGCCGTGCGCGAAATCACCGAGGACGAGGGTGTATACTCGGTTCAGACTATCGCCGGTGCCTATAATATCCTCGACTTCGTCGACGCCGCCTTCGAAGGGGCGCGCTTCGGCGTCGGATTTGGCGCCGCCGCCACCGACGACGGTCAATTGTTCTTCGGCGATCTCAGCAACGACGCCATTCGCCACCTCGACCTCGACAATCACCATGTCGAAACGACCGTCGGCGCCAGCCCGGACGTTCAGTCCTATCGCGCCGATACCGGCCTCGATGCCCGGTTTTCGGGGCCGACAGCAGTGGAGACCACCGACGACGGCGCCGTCTCCTATATCGCCGATACCGGCAATCACGTCATCCGTTCTCACGACGCCGCCACCGGCGACATCGACCTGGTGGCCGGAACACCGGAGACACCGGGGTATCGAAACGGCCTCTTCGACGCCGCCCGCTTCGACACCCCCGACGGGTTGAGTCTCTCCGATGACGAATCGACGCTCTTTGTCGCCGATTCTTCGAACCACGTCATCCGCGCCGTCGATCTGGAGACCGGCCAGGTGTCGACGGTCGCCGGTGATGCCGACACCGAAGAGGCCCTCGTCGATGGAGCGCTGATGGACGCGGCCTTCAACGGGCCCCGCGATATCGTTGCCGACGGCGACATGCTCTACATCTCCGACAGCGCCAATGCCGCCATTCGCACCGTCGATCTCGACGCCGAGTCCGTGGACACCCTCACCGGTGCCAATACTCCGGATGACGACAACGAAGACGACATCGATGCCGACGGTCCGGCTGACGAGGCCATCTTCGCCGACCCCTACGGATTGGCGCTCGACGGCGATGGGTCGACGCTCTTTGTAAGCGACGGCGCCGATCCCTGGGGCTCTGGCGTCGAACACGACGCCATTCGCTCCGTCGACACCGACAGTGGCGAGGTCTCGACCGTTGCCGGACTGGAGGCCGACGGAAATGCCGAACAGTCGGAGTCCGTCGATGTCGACGAGGCGACCTTCATCGATCCCTCGCACATCGTCTACGACCAATCCAGCGATGCGTTGTATGTCGCCGACCAATTCCAGGACTCCATTCGGGTCATCGACATCGACGAGCAAACCGTGGCCCCCGCCGTCGGAATCCCCGGCGCCGGCGGCGTCACCTCCGATATCGACGTCGACATCGACGACGCTCGACTGCACCGGCCCGTCGGTCTCGATATCAGCGCTGACCAAACGCTTATCTTCAGCGCCGATCAGGCCCTCTTTGAGGCCCGTCTTCCGCAGGAGGATGCTCAATAATGACACTGAGACAGCGACTGACGACAGGCCTCATCGTCGGCTGTCTCGCCGCAGCATCTCTGGGGGGATGCTCCGGCGGAGACGCCGCCGATGACGGCAATCACGGCAATCACATCGATCGCAATACTCAACACGATAACGATACCGGCGACAATGACGGCGCCGCTGACAACGCCGATGCCGGCGACAACGCCAATGACGATGCCAGCGAAGACAACGGCGACCATGACAGCGACGCCGGCCAAGACCCTCCCGATTCCGGCGGCGACAACGGCGCAAACGATAACGACGACAACGACGGCCACGAACTCCCCGATGAGCCCGGAGAATTCGGCGATATCTGCGGTCCGGAGCGCCAGTGCGTCGACGATTACTTCTGTCAAACCGCCGATGGCGATGAATTCGGCGTCTGCACCCGCAGTTGCTCCCCCGAGGGCTCGAGTTGTACCGGTATTCCAGCGCCTGGAACCAACGCCAAATGCACGAAGGAAGCCGACGATGGATTGGCCTGTGGCTTTATCTGCGTCCTCGACCACGACGACCACATCCATCAATACGACTGCCCCGACGACCTGAGTTGCGAGGGCTCCGGTGGACCCGGCCAGGGCCATCAGTTCTGCCTTCCATGATCACATGACATCGCCGCGACATTCGGCGACGTTGGCTATTATTCGTCTTCCAAAAATAGATACCCGGACTCCAGCCGGGCTCGCCGACCGGTGTGGATCCAGCCGTCGTCGTCGACATCTCGCGGCCCCTGGCCGGTCCAGTACTCGTCAAAGACCGTATCGCCGCGAATATAGAGCTCGCCGCTCTCACCGGTTTTGGCGCCGGCGATTTTGGTGGCGATGCCCTCGATGGGCCGACCACAGGAGTCGGGGCGCCGGGCATCGGGGTGCTCGACATGGGTGATCCCGGCCTCCGCAATGCCAAAATGGCCCAGAAGGGCAATGCCCGCACCATCCAGAATCGGGTGCAGACCCACCGGGCAACGGCCCTCAAAGACCTGGATGACCTCCAGTTGCCCCCCGAAATCCTCGCCGATCGGATCGTAGAGAAATTTCCGGGCCGCTCGCTCCCCCAGACTTCCCAGAGCACCGGCCAGCGCCGATCGATCGCCGTCGGCGTCGGCCAGCTTCTTTAGAATATCGGGCGCCGCATCCAGCCGCTTCTGCCACTGTTCGGCCAGCTCTTCCAGATAGGCCGGAGCGCAGACCAGGTGCGTCGGTCTCAACGCCTGCACCTCCTCGGACAGCGCCGACAACCGAGACGGCACTGCCACCGATTGACCGGCATACAGCGCGGAGACGGTCATCAAAAAACTGGAAAACCAGCCAAAGGACAGCGCCGGCGCCACCACGACATCGCCGTCACCACTGAGGCCGGCCTGGCCGGCGACGGCATCGAGCATGCGAGCGACGCTTCGGCCCGAAAACAGCGCTCCTTCGGCATCTTGCCCCGGCTCCGGGTCGAATAATACCAATGCCGGCGCCCGGGCATCCACATCGTAGATCCGCTCCGCGATCTGTCGGGTATATCCGCGCTGGACGAGACTTCGCCCTGTCTCCTCCAATTCCACAACGGGATGGAGGTCCTTCTTCGCCTCCGCCTCCTCGTCGAATACCACCCACTGGATATGATCCGGCATCTGCCCTCCCGGCCCGCGCAGCCGGTTGCGCTCGTTGGCATCGGCCACGGCGATCCAGTCGCATCCGGTGCGCCCCAGACAGCGAAGCGTCGGCTGGCGCTCCAGTTCTGGCGCCAGAGGCACCACACAGCCACCGACAAGCCAGGTGGCCATCGCCATATCCAGCCAGTCTCGGCAATTGGGGGCCACCATGCCCATTCGCGTCCCCTTGTTGAAGCCGGCATCCATCAACCCCATCGCCAGATTCTGGATGCGCCGCGTCCACTTCCAGTAGCTGACCGACCGGCGCCCATCGTCGCCGATCTCGTACAGCGCCGTCGCCTCCTTGCAGTCCTGAAAGCGCGTCCAGAATTGCTTTTGAAAATTCTTCATCGCTTTCGACCTCCCGTGTGCTGTCATCTCATCGCTGGCGATGCTCCATCCCACATCGTTGTTGATACATCATCGACCAATCCAGCGACAATACCGGATGCACCTGCCGGGCCACCTCCACAACGCATCGGTGGCATCGATCTGTTGACTCCACCGGTGCGCTGACGAAGTTTGTTGTACTGACTCTGCATCCCGATGACGCCGAGGCGCGTCCGGGGGGAACATTCCGACGGCCCCTGGCCCCCAATGACGGGTCGGTCAACCGGCGGATCATCTTGTCAGCAACCAAGGAGCTGACCATGAACATTCGTGTACGCGTCACTGGATTACTCGCTGCTGCTTCGTTGCTCGTCGTCGGACTGGGGTGCCCTCCCGAAGATGACCCCGATCCACCGGAGGACGTAGAATACGAAGTCCAGCTCGTCGGCGAAAACCAGGTCCCCTCCGTCGCCACCCCCGCCGACGGGACGATGGACGTCGAGTTTGAAGACGACATCCTGACCATCGAGGGCACCTTCGACGACCTGGTCAGCGAATTGACCGAAATCGACGGCTCCGCCGCCCACATCCACGAGGGCACCGACGACGAGGCCGGTCCCATCCTGTACAACGTCGCCGTCGAGGCCGACGACGACAACCGCAGCGGTGAATTTAGCTTCTCCCAGGAGTTGACCGACGACGAAGCCCAGATGTTCGCCAACGAGGAATTGTATCTCAATATCCACACCGAGGCCTATCCCGACGGCGAACTCCGCGGCCAACTCGACGAAAACGCCCCCGAATTCGCCGATGTCGACGAGTCCTGGGGCATCTCACTGAGCGGCGATGACCACCTCCACGATGTAGAGACCGAAGCCGACGGTTGGGCCTGGAGCGTGCTCCGTGACGACGACTCCTTTGTCTCCTCCGGCGCCGCACAAAATCTGACCAGCGAAGTTACCGAGGTCACCCTGGAAGCCGCTGAGCCCGACGAGATCGGTGACGTGGTCTTTACCTACGACCACGAAATGCGAGACCGGGACTACGACAACAACCACAACAACGACGACCACGACAACAACAACAACGACAACGATAACGACAATGGCAACAACGATGACGACAACGGCAACAACGATGACGACAACGGCAACAACGATGACGACGTGGCCGGTGAACTCGAAGATCAAACCGTCCGTTTCTGGTTGACCGAAGACCTCACCGACGATCAGGTCGACGTGCTGACCGACGGAAATTACTACATCAATGTCTACACCGAGGAATTCGAAGACGACGGTGAGCTTCGAGGCCAGATCGAAGACGACGCCGGATTCTGGGATAACCTCTTCGGCACCGACGACGAACTCGACGAAGCCCCGCCGTTCTAACGGCCGATGATATAGGTTGCTGTTGCCGTGGTTTGAGCCGGTACGCACCGGCTCAGAACGGGTTCTGAGGGGACTGCCAACTTCGGTATTGTGGAGGACGGCAGTCCCCTTTTTCATTCTTCAATCCTCGTATTCGCCCACCGCACCTTCCAGTGCCCGGCGCAATACATCGGGCAACTCACCTCGTCCGGCCTCGGGCCACACCTTGCGCGGCGACGGCGCGACGGGCTCCAGTTCCACAAAGACCATCGTCTCGTCGTTATCCTCATCTGCCCTGTGGACTTCGCGCTCCCCGACCTCCCACTGCTCCCCGTCAAAATCGGGGAAAAATGTATTCCCGTCGTGCACCCCGGCCACCAATGTCAGCACCATTCGATCTGCGATGGGTAGCGTCTGAGCGAATACCCCCTGCCCACCGATGATCATTGCCGAATCCGACGATTCGCTCTCCGCCGCATCCAGAGCATCCGAGAGAGTTTTGGCCACCGTACAGCCCTCGATGTCGGCCTCCGATTGGCGGCTCAACACGATATTTTTTCGCCCCGGAAGCACTGTACCGATCGACTCATGGGTCTTGCGGCCCATGATGATCGGATGCCCCATTGTGACCCGTTTGAAATGCTGCAAGTCGGCGGGAAGCCGCCAGGGAAGTTCACCGTCATTACCGATGACCCGCTGCCGGTCCACAGCAGCGACGATCACCAATTCCAGCTCTCCATCCCCTACACCGCGATCGGTGCCTTGATCGCCGGATGACATTGGTAATCCTCGATTTCAATATCGTCGTAGTCAAAGCCGTCGATCGTCTCGACGTCGCTGTTCAGTTGAAGCCGGGGACGCTCGTAGGGCTCGCGCTCGAGCTGGGTTTTGGCCTGTTCGATGTGATTGCTGTACAGGTGGGCGTCGCCCAGTACGTGGATGAATTCACCGGGCTCCAGGCCGGTGATCTGCGCGACCATCGATGTCAGCAATGCGTAGGACGCGATATTGAACGGAACCCCCAGAAAGATATCGCCGCTTCTCTGATAGAGCTGACAGCTAAGCCGGCCGTCATCGACGTAAAACTGAAGAAGCACGTGACAGGGCGGCAGCGCCATCTCGTCCAGATCGGAGACATTCCAGGCGCTCACGACGTGACGACGCGAATACGGCTTCTTTCGAATCGACGCGATGACCTCATCGATCTGATCGATGCCGCCATCGCCGTCGGGCCACGACCGCCACTGAGCGCCGTAGACCGGCCCCAGATCGCCCTGGTCGTCGGCCCACTCATCCCAGATCGAGACGCCCCGATCGTTGAGGTACGATACGTTGCGTCCGCCCTCGAGAAACCACAGCAATTCGTGGATAATCGACCGAAAATGCAGCTTCTTGGTCGTCACCGCCGGAAAGCCGTCGCTCAAATCGAAGCGCATTCGGGCGCCAAAGAGGCTCAACGTCCCGGTTCCGGTCCGATCGCCGCGCCGATTCCCCTCGTCTAAAATGCGCTGCATCAAATCGAGATATTGTTGCACCGTCGAAACTCACCTGTCGGGACCGGCTGGGGTCATCGTCGCAATCAGCTCCCATAATCCGGGAAATTGGCACTATGCCTTGGGACCAAATCCGAGGATGATATAACCGCCGGACTTCTCATCCTTTTTGATCTCGAGCATCCCGCGGCGCTCGGCATCTTCCAGAAGCTCGCTGAATTTTCGGTAGCCGTAGAAGGTCTCCGAAAAGTGCGGCTTCTTGCGCTTGATCGTCTGCTTGACCATCGAGCCCCAGAGATTTTCATCGCGCTCTCGAAACAGGGCCTCCGTGGTATCGAGCACCAGATCCAGGGCCTCCTCTTTCGAGCCCTCGTCGTCGGCGCCCGTCTTGCCCTTCTTTTTGTTGGACGACTTGGGCCGGGACTTCTTTTTGGCCTTGTTTTTGTGCTTGCGCTTATCGCGCACCACATCATCGTAGAAGATGTACTCGTCGCAGTTGTCGATAAGCAGATCCGACGACGAGTTTTTGACCCCCACGCCGACCACTTTCTTGTTGTTTTCCCGCAACTTGCTGACCAGCGGCGAAAAGTCGCTATCGCCGGTAATTAACACGAAGAGATCGACGTGGCTTTTGGTGTAGCACAGGTCGAGGGCATCGACGACAAGTCGGATATCCGCCGAGTTCTTGCCGGAATAGCTGACATGAGGGATTTCGATGAGCTCGAAAGCCGCCTCGTGAAGTGGCTTCTTCGAGGACTTGTATCGATCCCAGTCGGCGTAGGCCTTTTTGATAACAATATTGCCCTTGTCGAGAAGCCGCTGGAGTACGAGGTGAATGTCGAACTCGTTGTATTTGGCGTCTCGCGCGCCGATGACGACGTTTTCGTAATCGGCAAAAATCGCGATATTCGGTGCTTTCATTCCTTCCATCCTGGTAATGCTAAAGACTGCAGTCCGCGGAGGACTCTACAAAGTGAAAGTCAGGTCTTTCGCCGGACCCTATCGCCCCAGCATCGAGCGCGTCAAGAACGGCGACACCGAGGCGATCCTCCAAGCGGAGCGTACGGGCCTTGTAGAACCAAGGAATAGCAACCGCAAATTGTTCCCGCCGAAACGGATACCCTGTCGCTATCTCGCTGGCCACCGGCCATCGCTTTCGGTCGCCGGCGGCTATCACAAAACGTATTGGATGGGTCCTAACGGTGTTTCGACGGGGTGGAGGATTGACCGTTGTCCCTGGCATCGATCTAAACGGGACGAAATTTAACTGAAACACAGCCACCGGCGAGATGATGGCGAGCAGATTTCGGGTCGTTCCGAGTGCAGGCGCAGCAGCGCTACTTCAAGTGAGGAGCGACCGGAAGATGCCGCCACTCAGCCGCCGAGGCGAATGTTTCAGTTAATTTGCGGGCCGTGTAGACTGTAGTCGACGGTGTTGGATTTCCGCTTTGAGGTGCGCTGGTATGACGAGTAATACGAAAAGCTGGTGGATCGCGCTGGTGTTGGGTCTGGTGGCGGTGGTGGCGCCGCTTCAGGCCAGCGAGGCCATGGAGCTCCCCGACGTTCCGGAGTCGGCGTATGCGCAGGACGCCTACGACGGCGATGAGCCGCGGGTGGCGAAGCGTCTGGTCGTCAATGCCGATGTGGTCCAGCCCGGCGATACCGTCGAGGTCGGCGTGATCTTTGAGATGGATCCGGGGTGGCATATCTACTGGCGCGACTCCGGTCAGGGCGGGATGTCGACGCGGATCGATTTCGACGCCTCGCAGGGGTCGCCGGGACCGGTACAGTGGCCGGAGCCGGGGCTGTATCACGAGGCCGGAGGGATGATCATCACCTTTGGATACAGCGATACCGTGTTGCTGTACTCGGAAGTCGAGATCGATGACGACGCCACAGACAGCGTGGAGCTCATCGCCGAGCCCGATTATCTGGTCTGCGAAATCGACTGCATCCCGGGCAATGCCGAGCTTTCGCGCACGCTGGATGTGGATACGGAGACCACCGCCGCAAGCGATGGCTCGGGGCCGTGGTTCGACGAGGCCATCGACGCCGTGCCGCGGTCTTCCGAAGAAACGGGCGTAGACATCGACGTGCGCTACTCCCATGTGCCGATCGACAATCCCGACGACTTCCGCATCGAGATCGCCGCCGTCGGCTGTGTCGATGAGAACAATCCGGACTGCGTCGACCTGGGCGACGTGCCCGATGAGCCCGCCGACGCCCTGGTCTACGAAAAACTCGATACCATCGACCTCGACGTCACCCGCGTCAGCCCCCACCCCAACGTGGAGTCCGGCTGGTTTATCGAGATCGACGGCCGGGCCAGTCGCGATAATCCGGCGGGAGACGGCCGTCTGCGGGGTGTACTGCGCCTTCGCGACAGCGACGGCAAGGCGATTTCGACGAATTTCGACGAGCTATTTCCGCGAAGTGAGTCCGACGAAGCCCAGAGCCTGGTGGTGGACACCGGCGACACCGACTCCGCCATCGGCGATGAGAGCGCCGACGACGGCACGGCTCCGGCATCGCCGTCTGATCTGTCGCTTTTGTACGTCTTGCTTCTGGCCTTTCTGGGCGGAGCGCTGCTCAATTTGATGCCCTGCGTATTTCCCGTGCTGGCCGTCAAGGTCTTTGCCTTTGTGAATCTGGCCCACGAGGAGCGCCAGAATATCTACGTTCACAGCGCCACCTACACCGCCGGCATTGTGACCTCCATGATGGTCCTGGCGGCGGCGGTCATCGGCCTGCAACTGGTGGGTACTCAGGTCGGATGGGGCTTCCAATTCCAGGAGCCGGGCTTTATCGCCGCCGTCGGCGCCGTGCTCGTGATTTTTGCGCTCAATTTATTCGGCGTCTTCGAGGTGACCCTCAATCCGGGGCGGCTTCAAGATGTGGCCGATGCGCCGCCGAGCCATCGCCGGAGTTTTGGGGAGGGCGTGTTGGCTGTTGTGCTGGCCACGCCCTGTTCGGCTCCGTTTCTGGGCACTGCCGTCGGCTTTGCTCTGGCCAGCCCGCCCTGGGTGGTGGCGCTGACGTTTGCAGTGCTCGGCGTGGGGTTGGCGGCACCATTCGTGGTGTTGACGCTCGTCCCCGGCGCCCGACAGATTCTGCCGAAGCCGGGTCCGTGGATGAATCACTTCAAACAGCTTTTGGGCTTTGCACTTCTGGCCACGACGATCTGGCTGGTGTGGCTCATCGGGCAGATGACGGGCACCGACGGCATCGTCCGGCTTCTGATCTTTTTGTTGAGCTGTGGACTGGCGGCCTGGTTATTTGGCCTGGTGCAATTCCGTTCGACGCGTGCTCGACGCGTTGGATTGGCGTTTGCCGTCGCCATCGTCGTCGGCACCGGGCTGGCGACACTTCACTTCGAGGAGAGCGAACCCGACGAGATGGTCGAGACGCAGGACGAAGCGCAACCGAACTGGGCCGACTGGAGTCGAGAGACCGTGGAGGCCGAATTGGAGGCCGGCCGGCCGGTCTTCGTCAATTTCACCGCCGACTGGTGCATTACCTGCAAGGTCAATGAACGCAACGTCCTCAATCAGCCGGAGGTCCTGGCCGCCGTCGACGACTACGACGTGGCCATGGTCATGGGAGACTGGACGCGCCGCGACGACCATATCCGCTCCAGACTCGCCGACTTCGGAAAAGGCGGCGTGCCGATGTATCTGGTGTACTCCCCCGAAGCCCCCGACGACCCACAGCTCCTTCCGGAAGTCCTCTCGGAAGACCGGGTCATCGAGGCCCTGGAAGATGCTGCGCGTTGAGAGAGGGAGGGTGGCTCCTGCGCGGTATAAGCGGTATCGTCTCGGCCACGATCAGCTCAATCCGATGAATTCTCCGTGATTTTTCAACCCCAAACTGGAGTAGCGTTATGAAGCAATGGACATGGCTTGTTGTCGCTGTATTCACCCTCGGAAGTTTCGGACTCGTCGGCTGCGACGAAGAAGAGGCCATAGAAGACGAGACGACCGACGAGGTCAGCGACGAATTGGAAGAGGAGACCGAAGACCAAGAAGAAGCCGACGAGCGAGACGGCGACGAAGCCGCCGAAATGCCCGACGAGCCGATCATCGGCGAACCCGCCCCGGATTTCACGCTGGAAGATGAAGAGGGCAACACCCACACCCTGAGTGACTTTCGCGGCGAAACGGTGGTGCTGGAGTGGTTCAATATCCCCTGTCCCTACGTGGTTCGTCACTACGATGAGGGAACCTTCGACAACCTCATCGACGAATTCGAAGACGACCACGATCTGACCTGGCTGGCCGTGGACACCACCTTCGACAATACGCCGGAAGACACGCTGGAGTGGAAAGAAGAAACGGAAGATATCCGAAGCCACGACTACCCGGTGCTTCAGGATCCGGAGGGTGACGTGGGACGGCTCTACGAGGCGCGCACCACGCCGCATATGTTCGTCATCGACGAAGAGGGCATTCTGCAATACATGGGCGGCATCGACGACGATCCACGGGGCGACGAAGACGCGGAAGACCGCGAGCGCTACGTCGAGCAGGCGCTGGCGGCGATGAGCGAAGGCGAGTCCGTCGAGCCGAGCGAAGCCGAACCCTATGGGTGTACGGTGAAGTACGACGAGGATAGTTGAGTGGTTGGCCGGAGGCAGAACGTCATGGTGGGATAAGATTCTCCGGTGCCCCCTCAGCCGTCGCTGCGCTCCGGCAGCTCCCCCACGGGGGGAGCCGACGTTTAGGTGGTCATGGCGGGTGAGGTGACTCGCCGGGGGCGACGGCAGAACGTCATGAAGATTCGGGTAATCCCCGGGGATGGTGTAAGCGCGCGTTACGGCGTCGGAATGAGTTGGGGCTGGGCCTTCCAGCTGGTGCCGTCGCCGAGTCGGCCGTTGTTGTTGCGGCCCCAGGTCCAGCCGACGTCAGTGGAGCGGGTGGCGTGGGTATGGGCCGTGCCGGCCTCGACGGAGATCCAGTCCGTGGCGCTCCCGATCTGCTCCGGCGATGAGACCTGGCTGGTCGAATCATTGCCGATGCGCCCATCGCCGCCGCTTCCCCAGCACCACAGCGTGCCGTCGTCTCGAAGCCCGCAGGTGTGATTGGCTCCGGCGCCGATCAGGCTCCAATCGCTGTCGGCTCCCACCTGCTCGGGGGTGTGTTGATCGTCGGTATCGCCCATTCCGAGTTGACCATTGTCGCCGATACCCCAGCACCACAGCGTGCCGGACTGTCGGATGGCGCAGGTGTGGTCGTCGCCGGCAAAGACGTCGTCCCAGTTGGAGCTGGTGCCGACCTGTTCGGGCGAAAGTTGCCAGGAGTCACTGTCGAGGCCCAGTCGGCCGTCGTCGCCGCGGCCCCAGCACCACAGGGTGCCGTCGTCGCGGACGCCACAGGAATGCCATCCGGCGGAGCCGACGGCCTGCCAATCGTCGTCGCCAACCTGTTCGGGCTCTGTTCGATCCGAGGTGTCGCCCAGGCCGTGGCGGCCCTGTTCGCCGCTTCCCCAACACCACAGCGCGTCGTCGTCGCGTAGCGCGCAGACGTGATCATAGCCGGTGCTGACGGACTGCCAGGCGGCGCTGCTGCCGACCTGTTGGGGCTCGTCGTGGTGCTCCGTGGAGTCCTGGCCGAGCTGGCCACGGGAGTTGCGTCCCCAGCACCACAGCGTGCCGTCATCGCGGACGGCGCAACTGTAGTCGTGGCCGGTGTCGACCTGCTTCCAGTCGGTGGCGTCGCCGACCTGCTGTGGCGACGTATGGGAGGTCAATTCGTTTAGACCCAGTTGACCGATACCGCCGTTGCCCCAGCACCACAGGGTGCCGTCGCTGCCGACACCGCAGCCGTGACTGGTGCCGGCGGCGACATCGACCAGGTCCTGGGAGGCATCGATGGTGACAGGATTCAACTTGTCGCCACCGTCGGTGCCGATGCCGATCGCCGAATACAGATTCGAGCCCCAGCACTGCAATTCGTCGTCATCGTTGAGTGCACAGCTGTGGAAACCGCCGGCGGAGACGGCCGACCAGTCGTCGTCGGAGTCGACGGCCTGCGGCTCCCAGAAGTTGGTGGTATCGTCATTGCCGAGCCGGCCGTAGCCGCCGTTGCCCCAGCAGTACAGACTGTCATCGCTTCGCATCCCGCAGGAGTGCTGGGCGCCGGCGCTCAGGTCTTGCCAGTCGGAGTGGGAACCGACCTGTTCGGGGCTGTTGCGCTCTTCGGGACTGCCGAGTCCGGTCTGGCCGACGCCGCCGCGTCCCCAGCACCACATCGTGTCGTCGTCGCGAAGTGCACAACTGTGATCGTCGCCGGCGGAGACGGCCATCCAGTCGTCGCCGGTATCGACCTCTTCGGGGCTTGTGTGCTGGTCGTCGTCGCCAGTACCGAGTTGTCCGTAGTCGTTTCGCCCCCAGCACCACATCGTGTCGTCGTCGCGGGTCCCACAGGTGTGCTCGTCGCCGGTAGCAACCATGGTCCAATCGGACTCGCCGCCGACCTGCTGGGGCTCGAGTTCGTTGCTGGTGTCATCCAGTCCCGTCTGACCGCTATTGCCGCGTCCCCAACACCACAACGTGTCGTCGTCGCGAAGTCCGCAACTGTGATCGGTGCCCAGCGAGACCTCCATCCAGTCCGTGTCGTCTCCGACTTGCTGCGGTGATTCGTAGCCGTTGGTATTGCCCAGGCCGAGTCTGCCGTAAAAGCCGCCGCCCCAGCACCACAGCGTACCGTCGTCTCGCACACCACAGGTGTGGTTTCCACCGGCGTCGACGTCGGCCCAGTCGGTGTCGGCACCGACCTGCGTCGGCTCAGTGCGAACATCGCTGTCGCCGGTGCCGAGTCGACCAAATTGATTGTTGCCCCAACACCACAGCGTGCCGTCGGAGGCAATCGAGCATGTGTGGCGCTCTCCGGCGGACGTCACATCCCAGCCGGCCTCGACGACCTGCCAGCTTACCGAAGCGGTCTCCTCATTGCCGGCGGCGTCGGTGGCTTCGAGGTGAAATTCGTAGTCCCCGATTTCGAGGTCGTCGACGACGTGAGTCGACGTACAGGACTCCCAGTCACCGATGTCCGTGGTACCCGAGGGCGTCTCGTGATCGAGGGCACACTCAAAGCTGCAATCCGATTTATTGGTGCACTCAAATTCGAGGGCCGCCCAGGTATCGAAGGTCGCCGCCGGCGGGGCATCGGTGATATCGATATTTGGCACTTCGGTATCGACGGTCCAATCAAAGGTCAGCGCCGGCCCCTCGACATCGGCGGGGGTCACGGCGTGAGCGGAAAAGGTGTAGTCGTCGTCATCGAGGTCATCAAAATCGACGCCGGGCTCACAGGTCGACTCGGCGCTTATGGTGCCCTGTTGGGCGCCGCTTAATTCACAGAAAAATGTGCAGTCGTCCTCCGAGCAGCCGAAATCAAAGGTGGCGTCGTTCTGATTGGTCGGGTCGTCGGGACCGACGAGATCGACGATAAGCGGCGACTCGGTATCGACGGTCCACTCGTAATTTGCGGGGTCGCCGGAATTGCCTGCGGCGTCGGTGGCGCGCACGGAAAATACATAAAACCCGTCATCGAGGTCGTCGTAGGAGATGCCCGGCTGGCACGATTCATAAGACTCGTCGTCGAGGCTGCACTCGTAGGAGCAGTCCTCTTTCGAACAACCGAACTCGAAGATCGCATCGGTCTGGCCGGTGACTTCCGGCGGACCTGTCAGGTCTTCGATGGCCGGCGACTCGGTATCGACGGTCCAGGACCAATTTTCCGGATCGGAGGTGTTGCCGTAGTCGTCGTCGGCGACCGCCGTAAATAGATGAGAATCCGATTCCAGATCATCGAAGGTCACCGTGGTGTCGCAGTCCTCCATGTCGCCGTCGTTGAGCCGACACGAGAAGTCACAGCTATCGTCGCGGTTGCACGACAGCTCGAATTCGGCACTGGTCTCGTTGGTCAACTCGTCGGGGCCCGACACGATAGTGAGCTCGAGCTCGGTGTCCGGGCCGTCGTTTTGGCCATCGTTTTGCTCGTCGTTTTGCTGGTTATTTTGGGCCTGGTTTTGCCCGTCGTTGTCTGGGGTCGTTCCCGGGTCTTCGGAGCAGGCCCCGAAGACGAGCAAGGTGACGGCGAGCAGCGCGAGGGCGCTACGGCGGAACGTGGGACTCCAATGCATGGCAGACTCTCAGTGAAAATCAGTAAATAGGCAGACAAATCTCATTTGAGTACGCCATCGGTATCGCAAGAGCGCGGGAATTTACAGTCGGGAGTGGTTTTGGCGGGATGAGATTCTCCGGTGCCCCCTCAGCCGCGGGGGGAGCCGACGTTTAGGACGTTATGGCGGGGTAGGTGATCGGGCATTATGCGCTGAAAACTATTCGGTGGTGACGAACTGGTGAATACGTTTCGCTCCAGCGGGGGGAGCGCAATTCGCAACACCTATCCACAGCGAGCAATGAGGTATCGATCATGGCCACCAACGAAAATAAAGAGACGATCCGCCGCTTCGCCAACATCGTCAATTCCGGAGAATTCGCCGCGCTCGACGAGATCTGTGACGATAACTTCGTCTACCGCTCAACGGCGGGAGAGGAGTTTCACGGAGTCGACGGCGTCAAGCAGTTGATCTCGGCATATCACGAGGCATTTACCGACCTGGAGGTGACCCCCGAAGAGCTCGTTGCCGAGGGCAATAAGGTCTTTGGCACCTACCGCCAGACCGGTACGCATACCGGCAATCTGATGGGAATCGAGGCCAGCAACAACGAAATCGACATTCAGATCGCGTCATTCTGTACGTTCGAAAACGGCAAGATGGTCGAGGAATACGACATCTACGACACACTGGACTTTTTAAGGCAGTTGGGCGCCGTCTCCGGGGACGTCCGCCCCGACGGCACCGAATGGCCCAGCGGCGGCAAGCAATTGCGCCCGCAGGGGTAAGTGGTAGCCCCCGGAGCCATCCGCGCTCCGGGGTTATCACCGGTCTTTGTCATCGAACACGCACCACAACATACGCACACCGCAGCATACGCCCACTTTTACGGAGCGTTCGTTTTTTCTTGGGCGGCAGCCCGACCCTCGACGCTCACGGGTCGGGTGTCGCGCTCTCCGGCGGCGTCGACGGCGGTGATGGTGAAATCGCCGGGCTCTGGCGTCCAGAAGACGGCGTCGTCGGGCCCGGCGCTCTCCAGATGTCGTCCGTCGACGTACCAGTGGATCTCGGAGCCCGTCGACGAGTAGGCCTCCAGGCGAAGCTGTTGGCCGTCGGCGGGTCGGTCCTCGTCGAGGACCACTGTCGATCCCTGCCGAGGCGACGAGATCGCCAGACGGGCACCCTCTTCGGCACGGCAGTCGGGATGGACCCGGGGCATGGTACCCGCCGGGCGGCCGCGCGCTCGCTGCAGTCGGGCCACGGCGGCGGGCATGCGCTCCACGACCCGCTGCTCGATATTCGTGACGCCGTCGGGGCGACAGCCGTCGGGGAGCCGCCGTTCGGTGTCGGCATCGACGTCGACGACATCGTGGACGTTACAGCGCTCGGGGGCCGCCGTCGTCGCCGGAGCCTCCGTGGTTGTCCTGTGCTCGCAGTGGGGACTGGGCCGTCGACCGGAGCGCGAGCAGACCTCGATTTCGGCGAGTTCACCGGCCGGTCGCTGCGCTCGAAGCTCGAAGGGCTCGTCGATAGCCTCCATAATGTCGAAAAAGAGCGGAGCGGCGACCCGGGAGCCGATCAATTGCGGGTGGCGCTGATAGCCCAGATCGCCGGCCCATACGGCGACGGTGTAGTCGTCGCCAAAGCCGGCGGTCCAGGCGTCGTGGTAGGCCATGCTGGTCCCGGTCTTCCATACGTAGCCCTCGTCGCGGGCCCGCCGGGAGCCGACCTCCGTCCAGGGGCGGGATCGTCGGGTCAGCGCCCGGGCGGTCAGCCAGGCGGCGGCCGGTGTGACCGCCGACGTGTCAGTATCGTCGCCGCGGCCATCGGTTCTGAGAAGTCGGGGCTCGACGGGCCGTCCGAGCCGGGCGAATCCGGCGTATAGCGAGGCCACTTCCAGCGCCGTCGCCGGCATGCCACCGACGACCAACTCCAGGCCGCCGTCGCCGGCGCGGCGTGCCGGTCCCTCCAGCTCGAAGCGGACCATGGTCTGGACGAATTCGTCGACGCCGAGTCGCTCCAGAAGTCGCACAAACGGCAGGTTGTAGGACATCGAAAGCGAGCGCTCGGCCTCTACCAATCCCCGAAAGCGGCGGTCGAAATTCTGCGGTCGGTAGTCGCCGCGGACCATCGGCGCATCCTGGAGTTGATGCGTCGGCGCCACCATCCCGTCGTCGAGGGCAGCAGCATAGACCACCGGCTTGAGCACCGATCCCGTGGAGCGCGGTTGGGCAAAGGCCGATAGTTGACTGCCCACCACGGAGCTGTCGAAGTCGAGATTGCCGACGACGCCGCGCACCTCTCCGGTGTCGGATTCCATGACCACCACTGTGGCGTGGGGGGCGCCGGTGGAGCGAAGGCGCTCTGCGTGGGAGGCGGCGATCTCCGACGTTCGGCGCTGAACATCGCGGTAAAGCGAGGTTTCGATGCGCACCGAGGGCTCGCTTCGCCCCGCCTCGTCGCGCTCGAATTCGGCGGCCCGATGGTCTTGGAGCCACCGCACGAGGTGGGGAATGTCGCCAGGCGGCCGGCCGGTCTCGTCGGGAACGTCGGTGTCGTCCAATTGCTGCCGGAGGGCGTCGCTGCGCCCGGCGAGCGGAATCGCTCCGTCGTCGGCGAGTCTCCAGGCGATATCGTCGCGAGCAGTCCGCAATGCGTCGCGATTACCGACGGCGGGACGCCGGGCCTCCGGACTCTGTGGAATCGCCAGAAGCGTCGCAATTTCGGCAGCCGTCAGACCGGTCGGTGACTTCTCCCAGAACGACAGCGTGGCGGCCTCGATGCCCTCCACATTTCCGCCATAGGGCGCAAAGCGCAGGTAGGCCTCCAGAATCTCGTCTTTCGACATGTGAACTTCGAGTTGGACGGCGCGGAGGGCCTCCACGGCCTTGGAGCGAAGGGTCCGGGGTCGGGGCTCCAGTAGTCGGACCAGTTGCATGGTGATCGTCGACGCCCCGGAGACCGCCGACGCGGAGCGAAGATTGTCGACGGCGGCGCGGACAACGGCGATGGGATCGACGCCGGGATGGGCGTAAAATCGGCGGTCCTCGAGGGCCAGCAGAGCCTCGATGTAGGCCGAATCGACGCCGTCGAGTTCGGTCGGAAGGCGCCACTTGTCGTCGTCCGACAGCAGTGCATGCGCCGGACGGCCGTCGCTGTAGGTGGCGACCAGCGAGTCGCCGTTCTGGAGTCGGTCCGGCAGTGGCACGAAATGCGCCGCCGCCCATCCACAACTGAGTATGGCGACGGCCGCCACAGCGCCGATGACGATGACGCGCCGCCACCGGAGCCCGCACAGCCAGTCCCGGGCGCGAGATATGCGACTCGTCGACGTCATGGCCGGTGAATCTCGACGGGCTCACCGGCGATGCGCGCCCAGCGGTCGTGTTGGTACATCGATGTCAATTCCGCCGGCGGCGTGCTGTAGGTTCCCGCCGAAGTGGCGCGCATGCTGTAGACAAAGCGCACGGTCTGGTCGCGCCGGATCGAGCCGAAGGCCTCCAGTCGGTCGTCGCGCACATCGAAGTGGTCGACGCTCCACTCATCGCGGGAATCGAACCAGTCGGGGCGCACATCGCCCTCTGGTCTTGGGTCCTCGATCTCGAATCCTCCGGGAAGCCGGTCGACGAGCGCCAGGTTTTCCAGCGTTGCTTCCTCGTCGTGACTGGCCACGAGCTCTACGAAGACCAGGTCACCGACTTCGACGCTGTCGAGATCGACGGGGTCGCCGTCGGCGTCGCGGATGTTGCGCTCCAGGTCCAGATTTTCGCGTCCAAATTGCTGCGATGAACGCTCGTGGACGCCCTCGGTTCTCCGAAAGATCGAGACCGGCCCATCGAATTCGTCTTCGAATACCAGATTGACCTCCGGATACTCCGACGCCCGGTGCAACTCCCAGGAGCGGGAACCGTCATCGGCGACAATATCGGGCTCGACTTCGGCGCCGGCGGCGTATAGACGGGCGTCGGGAATCGACTCGCTTTTCGCCTCCGCCCATCGGCCGAGGCCGCTGATCGCCCAGCCCAACTCGTGGACGTTGAGGGTTCCGACGCGGGCGTCGACCAGGCGGTCGGCGACGTCTTCCACAAGGCCATCGAGCAGCTCGTCGTCGGTGCCAAAGAGCTCGATGCCGACCTCGAGGGCCAGCCCCTGGTGGCGAGCGGTACTGTAATAGTCGTCGCCGACTCCCGTTGTCACGTCATCAAATACGGGATCGGCGATCAACTCGCGCAACTGCTCTTCCACAGTTTCATCGCCGGCCAGATAGAGGGAAGCTGTTGCCAGCATCGCGCGCTCGTGGTCGCGGCCGGAGGGCTCGTCGGGAAGTTCGTCCAGCAAGGCGCGGGCGGCTCGGCGATTCGGCCTGCCCTGTCTGGACAACACCCACATGCCGAGGTCCAACTCTTCGATATCGTGTCGGCGCTGGACGCGGCGGTCCAGCCAGTCCAGTCCGTCTCGAAGAACCCACTGCGGGACGTCGTAGCCGGCGTCTTCGGCATTGGTCAACATATCGAGCACGTAGGCCTGGCCCCAGGGCTCGAGTGGGGATCGACCGGAGGCCCAGTGGGTAAATCGACCCGACGAGTTCTGGCTCCGCTCGGCAGTTCGGATTCCCCGGGAGACTCGCCAGTCGACACCTCGATGGTCGGCGTGGGGATCGGCGGCCTCCAGCAGGCGATCGAGGTAGATGACGGGACGGACGCGGGCCATAGTATTGAACATATTGATGCCGAGTCGAATGTAGGGGTAGCGCAACACATGCTCCAGGTGCTCGAAGGCCGGAGCCCGCGGAATGGAGGTCAGCCACAATTCGGTGGTCTCGCTGGTCGGAAGCCATCCATCGAGTTCGGCCAGGACGTCAAAAACGCCATCGTCGACGGAATGGTGCTCGCGCTGAACCTCGGTGGGTCCGTCGGGAACGATGGGGACCGAGGCGACGTGTTTCGACTCCTCGCCGTTGCCGGTGGCCTCGAATAATAATTCCGGGACGCCGGCGCGGCCGGTGACCTCGACCTCAAAGAAGACCTCGCCTCGCTCGTCGGGCTCGAGTTGCAGTTGGTCGGAGTCGGCGCTGACGATGCGGAGTGTGGCGGTGTCGTCTTCGGAGAGCATGATATCGGGCAAGGCCTGGGCGCTGAGGTCGACATCGACGGCGGATTCCTTGGTATTGGTCACCGAGACCGGAATTCGAAGGCTGTCGCCGTGGGTGGCAAATCGAGGGGCCGTGGCCTGAAGCGCCAGGGGATCGCGAATCGTCGTTTCCTGCGTCACCTCGCCGAGTCGCTCCCCGTCGACGACGACAGCCGTAATCTCCAATTCGCCGCGAAAGTCGGGAATCGAAAACTCGACGCTGGCTTCACCATGCTCATCGAGGTCGACGAGTCCGGACCACATCGCCGTGGGGCGCACGGGCATGATGGCCTCCGGCGCCATCTGCGGCTCCGCAAGCCCGCCGCCTCCAAAGCGCTCCGGCGACACGTCGGCGTACCAGCCGACGGTATCGAAGGTATCGACGCCCAGGGCCCGGATGGCGAATAACTGGTCGAGCGGGTCTTCGTAGTCGTGGGCTGCCATCGACAGGATGCCCCGATCGACGGCGGCGACGGCGACTTGTGCTTCGGGCCCCACATTCTGGGCGTCGACGTCGATGTTCAGGCTCTCTCCGGGCTGGCGCTCGTCGGGAACATTGAGATCGACGTCGGCCCGCCAATTCGAGCGATCGACATCGACACGCCGGACGCCGAATCCCCGGTCGAAGCTCTGCGGTGCATTGTCGCCGGTGGGCACGAATAGAACCGAGACGTAGACGTTGGGATCGAAGTAATCGACGGTGACGTCCCAGCTATTGATCCCGGCCTCGACGTCGATCCACTGCCAGTCGTCGACTCGACCGGTTTCAGTGGCCACCAGGGCCCGGCCCTCGCTGGGTGCCTCGAAGGAAAACTCCGCCGATTCGTCGATGACCACTTCGTCGGGACCGTCGATTTCGATATGCGCCGGGTCATCGGGCCGTGGATCCGTATCCCCACGCCAGCCCCAGAAACGGCGCGGCGCAGAAACCTCGAATTCGCTCAACGCTCCGTCGATATCAGTGCGGGCGTAGATTCCGGTCGAGCTTCCGCGAGAAGCGGCGCGAAGCGAAAACTCACCTCCGTCGACGTCGACCGTCTCCCGTTGGTCTACGCTTTCGTGGCGCTCGCGCTCCCAGCTCCAGCGGCCATCGCGACGGATGCGTGTCGACGAGTAGCGGATCCCGCCGATTTCAAGGTCGATAGAAGAGATGTCATCGACGAGGCCGCCGTCGGCATCGACGACAATGCCCTCCAGGCGCGCCCCGTCATCTTCGTCAACCCGGTCATCCGGCGATCGAAAGCCCACCAGTCGATGGCCGGGCAGCATCGTCGCCTCCGCCTCCGTATGCGACGGCCGACCGCTGCCGGCTTCGAAGACCGACGCCTTGATTTCGACGGAGTATACCGCGCGCTCGTCGATTTCCGAGGAGTCGCATACAAAGTCGGCTCGCCCCTCGTCGTCGAGTTGGCCATCGTCATAGGTGGTCGTGGATTCGACGGAATCCTCGAAGGGACCGAATTCGTAGCGGGGCCACCGGTCGCGAAATGGCTGCGCGTGCTCAAAGCGACACTGCACTTCAAACTCGTTGTTGGCAGCCGGCGTTCCAAAGAAGTACTCGCCGTCGACAGCCCCCGAAAACCCATTGCCGTCGGCCACAACGACATCATCGACGTCGACTTCGACATCGATGCGCTCCGGGACGAATTCCTCGACACTGACCTGCTGAGAGGCGATGACTTCGTCGCCGGCAAAAAGCTCGGCATTCCAGGTTCCCGTCGACGCCATCTCCGAGAGCTCGTAGTCGAATTCGACGGCTCCGATGGCATCGGTCTCCTCGACGGTTCGAAATGCCTGGTCGCCTCGGGAATCGGTAAGCTCGATACGGACCGGAAGACCCGATTCCGCGCGGTATTGCTCGCCGCGAATAAACCCGGCGAATTCCATCGTCTCCCCCGGCCGATACAACGTGCGCTCGCCGCGGATGGCGCCGCGATACGGCGGGCTTTCGGCGTAGTCGAGGCCGCCGACGTCGCCCTCCACAATTTCGGTTCTGGTGTCCTCCCAGTCGACATAGGCCAACTCTTCGCCCCCCTCGGCGACGACGGCAAAGGGCGGTTCGTTTTCCAGATCGCCCCAGTTGCCGCTCAATTCGCAGTAGCCGTCGGTGTCGGTCTGACAGTCGGCGAGGACGCGACCGTTTTCGCGCACCAATTCGAGGTCAACACCGGTGACGGGCTGTGCGGTGTCGGCGTCGATGGTCCAGGCCCAGACTTCGTCGACCTCGCGTTCGCTGTGGCTGGCGCGCTTGGCGATGAGCTGCATGTCGCTAATGACAAATCGATGGCTGTCGTCGAGACCGCCGCGAAAGGGCGCCGAGACCTCGACCTGGTAGGCCCCCGGCTCGGCGTCGCCGACGAGTTCTTGCATGTCGACATAGGAGTGATCCGTGCTACCCTCGCCGGCATCGACTTCCAGAAATTGTTCGCCGATGGCAAACGACGATCGGCCCTCCATATCGTCACTGCCGCCGAGCCAGAATAGAAAGTGCTCACCGATGGCGTGACGCACGACGACGCGAATTAATTCGACGCCGCGATGCCGAATCGGAATCCGCTGCCAGTCCTCTCGCTCCAGATAGCGACCGTCGGCTTCAATTGCCAATTCCGGCTCCGGCAACGACAACTCCAGAATCTCGTCGTGTCCCTCGTACAACTCAGCGACACCCTGTCCCCAGTCGCCGGTGCGGAGCGCGAGGCCCGTCGGTCCGCCGGGCTCGTCGATGTCGAGCACCAGGTCGAAGCCGTGCTGCTGGTCGACCACCGATATGTCAGCGTCGACATCGAGGTCGACGAGCTGAAGCGCCCGTTCGGTATCGACATCACATCGATGCGAGACATCTCTAATTCGGGTCCGAATCTCGCTATCCCAGTAGCCGGTTCGCTCGTCGCCGTAATTCGGATCGTGACAAAGAACGCGAATCGTCGGCGTATCTGCCCGCTCGTACAAACCGACGGCCCGGATCTCCAGGCCCTCGGACTGCGAACCCACGTCCAGGGACTCCTCGACGCCGCCCAGCGGATCGCCTCCGGAACTGGAGGTCAACTGATCGCCTCCCATCAGATCGACAGAATTGATATTGAGCGCAAAATCATCTCCCGACGAACGGAGTCGGGCGTCGACGACGCGGCCGCCATCGCCATCATAGGTAACCTCCGTCGGCGACACCCCGCTAAACGACCAGTCGAGATGCTCTTCGACAGCGTCGACATCGACGGGAGCCGAAAACCTCAATTCGACGTGGCCGTAGGCGCCGACGGGACGCACAGAGGAGACATCGACGAGTTGAAAATCCGGCGTCTCAATCGATGCCCCGAGCGCTTCGTCGAATTCGATAAGGTCCAGATCCTCCTCTCCGTATTCGTCTTCGCCGAAGATGAATTCGACCGTCTCGAAGTCGACGTCGTAGGTGGCGCCGGGCTCGAGTTCTTCGGCGAATTCGACGCGAAATAGTCGGTGGTTGTCGGTGAGGCGAACCTCTCCGAGTTCCACCTTCTGGCCATCGTCGTCGCGCACGGTGACCACCGTTCCCGGACCCAGTTCCGGAGAACCGCGGCGGATCACGGAGCGATCGACGGCAGCCACCAGCTCCGACGGCACCGCCCCCGGCGCGCCGACGGCCCGCATCGAGACATCCCAGTGCTCGACATCGACGACCCGCGATCTGTCGTCGGGATCGAAGTCATCCGGCGCCACACCGGCGAAGTCCGGCTCCGCAATCTCGGCATCGCGGTCGCGCTCGGCGACTTCGTCGGGCGGCTCAACCTCGTCGGGCTCGTCGCCATTGCAATCACAGGCCACAGTGCCCACGAGCGCTGCCACAGCGACGACCGCCAATACACGTCCAGAAATTAGATCTCTGCTAAATATTTCGAGCATTGTGCCTCTCCGACCAAATTTATCACATAGATTTTGTACGCATCGCATCGACTTTAGATGACGACCGTCGATAGGCGCAATAGCGCGGGTTGAGGATGTCCCAGACCATTGCGTGTTGCGATGACACTACCGAGGGCGAGGACGCCCACGTCACCAGCGAAATCTCGCATCCCCCCGCCATCACTGCTCGATGCATCTACCTCGGGGATGCATCTCGTCTCGGGGATGCATCTCGTCCACCGACAAGCTGCAGCAACACGCCCCTCCCCAGAGCAGAATCGCAACGCGAGTCTGCGTCTCGACTGGGGAGGTGCTTCGAGCTTTGCGAGAAGCGGTGGGGCGTCTTCAGCTACCACTCATCGCCAATACAACACATGCCGCCTCCTCCCCGGCCCCTCGCATACTCGGGCCCGGTCGTCGGCGACTGCGGAGAAGCTCTCCGCGCTCCAATAAACTTCTAGGTCTTTATTCTTTGCCTCTCCCGGAGCGCGGACGGCCCTGTCCGCCTTTGCTCTCTTGCACTGGTCACGCTCGCTAAAACTGAAAATGCACGACACGAATGTCGTAAGTTCGCGGAGCATCGTTGGATATCCAGTCCACGGAAGCCGACTTCTGAGATACGAATCCACTGGACCAGAACGCGGCCTCAATAAGCCCGGTGGCGGCGCCGACCAGGATTCCACCGCCGGCGAATTGAGAGATGATCCAGGGGCTGTACTCCATACCGGTCACCAGGTAGACGCCGACGCCGATGAGTCCGCCGAGCATGCCGCCCCAGACGGCGTTGCGGCCGACGACCCACATCCAGTGCTCACCGGGCTCGTCGTAGGGAAACATCGAGCGCACCGGAGTTGTCGACTCCCTGACCTCGACGCGCTCGTTGCGCAGCATATCGTCGATGTCGACGGGGGTTTCGGTTTCGTTATCAGACGCGGCGGCGCTTGTTTCACCCGATTCATCCGGACCATCCTGGGCCCATGTTGGCGACGCAACGCCGAGCATAATTCCCAGAACAGCGACCAGAATTACCGTCACGCGTGATGCAATTCTTTGGCCCATCGCAGTCCTTTAGAATTCGCCCTGGATCACCGGAACCTCAAAGGTATCGGGCGCATGTTGCTGGACCCAGTCCACCGACGCCGGTCGCTCGTCGAGCGCCGTTGGCGCCGGTTCGGCGGCACCGGTCAACACGGTGATCAATCCCACAGTACTGCCGATCAGGATTCCCCCGCCGGCAAATTGAGCGATCAGCCAGGGGCTGGCCTCAAAGCCGGTCAGCAAGAATACGCCGAGTCCGATCAGACCGCCGGCGGCACCGCCCCACAGGGCGTTGAGGCCGACGACGCGCACCAGTCTCAGGTCGTTGTCGTCTCCGCCATTTTGCGCATAGGTCTCATCCTGAGAATAGGTTTCATCGTCGGTGTCGGTTGCACTGTCGGTGGTCATGTCATCGATGGTGACCGCCGGCTCCGACTCTTCGGGGGCATCTCCGTGACCGAAGGCCATCGCCGGCAACAGCAGTAATCCCAGGATCACGCCCAGGACGGCGCTGAATCGAAAAAGGGAATACCCACTCATTGTTCCTCCGTTTGCAAGGGGGATGATAAACCGCTCGATTACTCGCCAAGTACTGTGGAAGTTAGGCACTGACATGGGGCCACCAAATTCCGCCATTCCGA
>LFFM01000351.1_pt1 | contig 31552 bp, 26 predicted proteins | sample 643131 | NCBI WGS metagenome assembly LFFM01 (sample SAMN03777445, study PRJNA286221) | soda lake metagenome | biome: soda lake; feature: Kulunda steppe; material: water; isolation source: sample Tc-Br brine of Tanatar trona crystallizer | place: Russia: Kulunda steppe | collected 2011-07
CGAGACGACCTTCTATTACGTGCGAGCCAGCTCGAAGCCGGACGCCTACGCGTTCGACGGGCTTCGCGACCGGGTTCGCGAGACGCTCGACGAGCTCGTGTCCGGCGGTTTCGTCGCGACCGACGACGACCTGTCGATCGAGCCGACGACGCTCGGGCGACTGGCCTCGAACTACTACCTCCGGCTCGACACCGCCGAGCGGTTCCGCGCGCTCGCCGACCGCGACACGCTGACCGTCGACGCGGTGCTCGAAACGGTCGCGGCCGCAAGCGAGTTCGACTCCGTCTCCGCACGCTCGTCGGAGTCCGACGCGGTCGATCGGATCCTCGAGGGACGCGACACCGCGCTGGAGGACGGCCACCGGAAGGTGTTCGCCATCCTGCTCGCGGGCATGGCCGACTCGCTGCCCGCCGACCTCCGATCGGACGCGTGGGTGATCCGCCGCAACGCGCTCCGACTGATCGCCGCGCTGTGTGAGTTTCTCGACCGCTTTTCGGGGCCGCGGGCGGCCAACCTCGCGCGGCGCGTGGAGGCGCGGGTCGAGCACGGGGTGCGCCGCGAGGCCGTCGCGCTCACCGCGATCGACGGCGTCGGTGCGACCCGGGCGGAACGGATCGCGAACGCCGGACTCACCTCGCCGTCGGAGATCGTCGCCGCCGGCGCCGACGCGCTGACGAATGCGGGGGTGAGCGACTCGGTCGCCGAGCGCGTCGTCTCGGCCGCCGCCGACCTCCCACGGATCGAGGTGGAGTGGGGCGCGTTCCCGAAGCGCGTCCCGGTCGGCGAAAACGAGCTGTGTGAGATCGGCGTCCGCGCCGTCGGGGGCGGGGCACGCACCGGGATCCGCGTCACCGTCAACGACGTCGAGATGTCGGCGACGACGACGTATCTCGACGGCGAGACGACCGTCCCAGTGGGCGTCTTCGGCACGCCGGAGGCGGACGAGCTGACGTTCACCGTCGAGGTCACCTTCCCGGACCTGCCGTTGCTCCCCGTTCGGGCGACGCGGACGGTTCGAGTGGCGTAGCCGGCGACCGGAACCCGACGGCGACGACCGGAACCCGACGGCGACGACCGGAACCCGGCGGCGACGACCGGTCGCCCACGCCACCGCTTAAATCCGAAGCCGCGGCCACACCGGTCCATGCCCGAGCGCCTTCGCGTTCTCGCCGGCGACTGTCACGTGACCGAACGCGGCGACCGAACCCGGACGTACCGCGGCCGCGTGGTCGTTCTGATCAAGCCCGACGACACCACGCTCGTTCACGACGCCGACGGCTACCAGCCGGTGGCGTGGCTCACTCGGCCCGAGTCCGTCGTCGTCGAGGGCGACGGGGACGGGTTCACCGTCACCGCCCGGGAGGGGTCGCGTCGGCTCCGCGTCGTGGCCGAAGCGGCGACCGCGAGCCGCGCGTTGCCAGTCACCGAGGCGGGAATCCCGGTTGGAACCTGTCCGGACGACGGCGGCCCGCTGGTCCGATCCGGCGGCGACGTCGTCTGTCTCGACTGTGCGGACCGGTGGGGACTTCCCGCGGGCGCGAGCGTCACCGACGCGACGTGTCCCGACTGCGGGCTCCCGAAGATCCGCGTCGAGCGCGGCGAACAGTTCCACCTCTGTCTGGACGCGAGCTGCGATCCGCTGGCCGACGCGGTCCGGGACCGGTTCGACCGCGAGTGGGACTGTCCGGACTGTGACGGGGACCTCGTGGTTCGGTCCGCGCCCGGGCGGGTGTTCCTCGCCTGCGAACACGACGAGTGCGGGACGACGCTGTCGCTTCCGAGCGGGGTCGCCGTCGACGACTGCGCGTGTGGCCTGCCGATCCTCGAGACCGCGACGGGCCGGCACTGTCTGGACGGGGCGTGCCCGCGGGAACGGACGGACGCCGGGTCCGAATCCGACCCGGACGGGACGCTCAGCCATCGGTGACGACGGCGACAAGTCCGGCCAGCGAGCCGACGACGTACCCCACGAGATGGGCGTACACGTTACTCCCGAACGGGACGACGATCAGCGAGCCGATCAGGCTCGCGATGGCGACGCTCGCACCGGTCACGTACAGCAGTTCGCGGGACGGGGGAAGATTCAGCCCGGCCACTCGCGGACGGCCGACGGCCCGGAACAGCACGAAGCCGACGGCCGCCGCGGCGACGGCGAACAGCGCGCCGACCGCCGGCACGGTCGGGAAGTAAGCGACGCCGCTTGGCGCGGCAAACACGACCGCGAGCGACCCGAAGACGGCGACGATCGACCAGCGCGCGTCGACGTGGACACCGGGGGCGATACCACCACTCGGGGAGCGGCCGATCGACGCGTCCGGCGAGTCGGCCGGGAGCCGGGAGCGTTCGGTCGCCAGCGCGGCGAACCAGACGACGACCAGATACCCGAGCAGCGCGCTGTTCACGTCGGAGAAGCCGGCCGCCGGCGCGTCGGTGAGGTCGCCGAGCACCGCGAGAGTGACCCACGCGGACGCCAGCGGCACGACCGCGAGGACGACCAGAGTGACGAGCAGAAACCGTCGCCGCCAGCCGGCGATCACGGAGAGCGGATACGCCATCGCGACGAGCAGCCAGTAGTTGACGACGTTATCGACGAGATGCGTGGGCGTCGTGTGGACGAAGCTGGACGCGAACGCGGTCCACAGCGTCCACCGGCTCTCGAACACGCCGCCGGCCGCCAGCGAAAGCCGCCACGCGTCGGTGCCGGGCAGCAGCGCGAGCGCGACGATGACGGCCGGCAGCGGGAGCGAGACGAGCAGCAGTTCGGCGGTCGGACGCGAGCGGACCGCGAGCACGAGCGCCGAGACGAGCCCGCGGACGGACGGCGGGTCGGATGACTGCGAGACGGATCCCCGACCCGACGGGTCGACGCCGGCAGCGTCGACCGTCCCGACTCCGCCGGGAGCATCGACCGAATCGACCCCACCGCCATCGGCCGACTCGACGCCGTCGGTCGAATCGGCCGCCGCGTCGCGTTCGTCCGGATCGGCACCGCCGGTCATACGCCCGATCGGTGACGGGGGGTGAAGCCGTTTCCGCTGCGGTCGCCGCCGTCGGCGTGGCGACGGCTACAGCTGCGAGGCCGACACCGACGTCAGCGCCGCGTCGAAGTCCGCGCCCGTCACCACGAGGTCGTCGGCGTGATCGTTCGCGGCGTCGCCGTGTTCGTCGGCGATCCGTTCGATGGCGACCAGCGACGCCTCCCGGCACAGCGCGGCGATCTCCGCGCCGGAGTATCCCTCGGTCTCGTCGGCGAGTCGATCGAGGTCGACGTCGTCGCCGAGCGGCGTCTCGCGGGTGTGGACCGCCACGATCCGTCGACGGGCGTCGCGGTCGGGTTCGGGCACCTCGACGTGGGTCTCGAGTCGTCCGGGACGGAGCAGTGCGGGGTCGAGCGCCGCGCGACGATTGGTCGCGGCGAGCACGATCAGGTTGGGGTTGTCGCTCGCGCGGTCGAGCTCCGTGAGCAGCTGTGAGACGACCCGGTCGCCGACGCCCGAGTCGCCGCTCGCCGCGTCCCGGTCGGTCGCGACCGCGTCGATCTCGTCGAAGAAGACGATCGCTGGCGCGGCCTGCCGCGCCCGGTCGAAGAGGTCCCGAACCGCCTTCTCCGACTCGCCGACGTATCGGTCGAGCAGCTCCGGTCCAGCCACCTGAATGAAGTTGACACCGCTTTCGCCCGCTATCGCCCGGGCAAGTAACGTCTTGCCGGTGCCCGGGGGACCGTGCAGCAGGACGCCGGTCGGCGGGTCGGCGTTGGCGGCGTCGAAGAGCGGGCCGTACGTCAGCGGCCACGTCACCGCACGCTGCAGCTTCTCCTTTGCGTCGGCCAGTCCGCCGACATCAGCGAAATCGGTCGTCGGTTTCTCGGCGACGTACTCCCGCATCGCGCTCGGCTCGACGGCTGCGTGGGCGGCCTCGAAGTCAGTCTTGCCGACGGTCACCTGCGTGAGCGCCGTGCCGTCGGTCTCGCGTGCCCGCCGGAGCGCGGTCATCGCCGCCTCCTGCGCGAGCCCCTCGATGTCGGCGCCGACAAACCCGTGGGTCCGGCTCGCGATCCGGTCGAGGTCGACATCGTCGCCGAGCGGCATGCGGCGAGTGTGCACGTCGAGGATCTGTCGGCGACCCGCCTCGCCGGGAACGCCGATCTCGATCTCGCGGTCGAACCGGCCGCCACGGCGGAGCGCGGGATCGAGGCTGTCGACGCGGTTGGTCGCGCCGATGACGATCACGTCGCCGCGAGCGTCGAGCCCGTCCATCAGGGAAAGCAGCTGGCCGACGACACGGTTCTCCACGTCACCCCCATCGTCCCGTTTGCCGGCGATCGAATCGATCTCGTCGAAGAAGACGATCGCCGGGGCATCCTCACTCGCTCGCTCGAACACGTCCCGGAGCCGCTCCTCCGACTCGCCTTTGTACTTCGACATGATCTCCGGGCCGTCGATGGTGATGAACGTCGCGTCGACCTCGTTGGCGACGGCGCGGGCGATCAGCGTCTTCCCGGTGCCCGGCGGGCCGTGCAACAGGACGCCCTTCGGCGGGTCGACGCCGAGTCGGGTGAACACCTCCGGCTCGGACAGCGGAAGCTCGATCGTCTCACGGACCAGTTCGAGCTCCTCGTCCAGCCCGCCGATGTCCTCGTAGGTCGCACCGGCCGTCCGTTCGGCCGGCGGATCGACGTCGTCGTCTCCGGGACCGGACGCGACGGGACCCGACGGGCGGCCTCGAGCGGTGGGATCGTCCGAGCCAGGGACACCCGACCGGGACCCGTCCGACGACGATCCGCCCGGCGACGAACGGGACCTCGGCGACCGCGATCGATCGGACGCGGAGTCCGACCGTTCGTCGCCGCCCTCGTATCGAACCGCGACGTCGGTGTCGGTCGTGATCCGGACCGTCCCCGCGGGCGACGCGTCGGCCACCACGAACCGGAGCCCGCCGAGCCGTTCGACGTGGACCGCCTCGCCCTCGGTGACCGGCCGATCTCGGAGGTCGCGAGCGAGCGCTCGCTCGACCGCCTCCCGACTCACGTCGACGTCGGCGAGGCGGCCGGGCGCGAGGAACGTCACGCGGTCGGCGTCGGCGACGTCGATCGGGGCGACCCGGACGGAGTCTCCGACCTTCACGCCGGCGTTTGCCCGAGTGTCGGCGTCGATGAGCACGGAGCCGTCGCTTGCGTCCGCCCCGCCGGGCCACACTTTCGCGACGGCCGCCCGTTCGCCCTCGATCCTGACGGTGTCACCGCTGAGGAGGCCGAGCCGCTGCCGCGCGGATTCGGGGAGCCGTGCGATACCTCGTCCCGCGTCCCGCTTTTCGGCCGCGCGGACCGTGAGCCGGACGCCAACGGTATCGTTCATACAACTCGTTCCGGCGCGTGGCTCTTTACGCTTGTCCGGTCGGCGGCGCGACGACCGGCCTCGACGGCCCGCGACCGACTCGTTGCCCCGCCGTCGTGCCGCCGGACCCGCCATCGACGGGGCGATATCCGTTTGTGTCTCGGCGTGTTACCAGTACCCATGGTCACGGCGACACAGCGGGACGGCATGACCTGGTACGCGTGTGAGGCGTGCGGCCTCCTGTTCGCCGAACGGGAGGACGCGGAGACCCACGAGGCGTCCTGTGAGGGAGACGGTCCCGACTACCTCCAGTGATCGAGCGTCCGTCGGTGCGGACGGCGAACGGCGGGACTCTCTCCTTGATTCAGGTAGCGACGACCGCTACTCGCGGTCGGCGTCGCGCGTGGGGAGGTCGGGTTCGTACGCGGCCGCGTCGACGGCCATGTCGAGGACCGCCTCGACGTTCTCATCCTCGGTGACGCTCATGGTGGCATCGACGCTCTCGGCGCGGACCGCCTCGAACCGGTCGTGTTTGTTCGCGACCGTGAGAAACGGGACGTCCGCGCCGAACAGCGCCCGAACCTCCTCGCGAAGCTCCAGCTGTGACTCGAGGGGGTAGCCGCAGTCGCCGGCGGGATCGAGCACGAACAAGACGACGTCGGCGAGGTGTTCCAGCGCGCTCACCGCCTGTCGTTCGATGTCGTTGCGCTCGTCCGCGGGGCGATCGAGCAGTCCGGGCGTATCGATGATCTGGTATCGGACGTGGTTCCGCTCGAAGTGCCCGATCTGGACGCCCTTCGTCGTGAACGGGTACTCCGCGATCTCGTTCGAGGCGCGGGTGACGCGGTTGACGAACGAGGACTTCCCGACGTTCGGGTAGCCAGCGACGACGATCGCGGGCTCGTCCGCACGAATGTCCGGCAGGTCGCGGAGCGCATCGCGGGCCTCGCCGATCGTCAGGAGGTCGTCCTCGATGTCGTCCATCAGGTCCGCCATGCGCGCGAACGCCTGCTTCCGGTGTTTCCTCGCGGTGTCGACGTCGGCGGCACGGAGCTTCGAGGTGTACTCGTCGCGGAGGGACTCGATCCGACGTGCAGTCCACATCACCCGCGAGAGCGCCTGTCGTAGCTCGTCGACGTCGACGATGGCGTCGGCGAGTTCGTAGTAGAACGGGTCGACGTCGAAGCCGAAATCCGGCCAGGAGACGACGACGTTCTCGAGGTTGTCCGATAGGATGTTCCCCGCCGTTCGCAGCATCGACTCCTGGGCCTCGTGACCGCTTTTCGCGTGGCCCGCACGTGCCGCCCGAGAGAACGCCTTGTCGAGGAGCTCGTTGGCGCGGGGCGTCGTCGGGAGCCCCTGGAATATCATGCCGCGTTCTTGCCCGCCAACGCGTATAAGACCGTTCGTTCGTCGATCCGGGTGGCACGCGGGGACGTGGACGCTCCCGCCGACCGGGTCGATGCCCCCACACCGGTCAGGAGCCATGCCGCAGCGGCCAACTATTTATTCGCCGACGGTCACCGGCGATCCATGACGGCATCACGCGCGCCCGCAGATCCGGAGGTTCGGGAGTTCGAGGCGACGGTGGAGTCGGTCGACGGCCGGGAGGTCGTGCTTTCGGAGACGTACTTCTACGCGGAGTCCGGTGGTCAGCCGGCCGATCGCGGCACGCTCGCCGGAATCGTTGTCGACAACGTGGTGGAGCGTGACGGTCGGGTGACACACGTGCTCGCGACGGAGCCGGCACTCGAACCGGGCGATACGGTGGCGGGGGTCGTCGACGACGCGTTCCGGACGTACTGTGCTCGCGCCCACACCGCCTCGCACGTGCTGTATGGGGCGGCCCGACGGATGACCGACGAGCTCGGCTACGCCGGGTTCGACATCTCCCCCGAGAAGGTGCGGGTCGACCTGACGACCGCAGAGCCGCTCGACGACGACGACCTCGTCGAGCTGGAGCGCCTCTCGAACCGTGCGGTGTGGGACTCCCGGGCGGTGAGCTGGGAGACGATGCCCGAATCCGCGGCGCGCGACATCGACGACATCGCGTTCAACGAGAAGACCGAGGAGGGCGCGATGGGCGGCGGCCGGTCGATCCGTGTCGTGACCGTCGACGGCTGGGACACCGCAGCCTGCGGTGGCACGCACGTCACCAACACCGCGGAGATCGGGCCGATATCGGTGCTCGATCGGTCGAACCCCGGGGAAGGGGTCACCCGCGTCGAGTTCGCGGTCGGCCCCACCGCTATCGACCGGCACGGCGCGGTGCACGCGGCGGCCCTGGAGGCGTCCACGCTCGTCGACGTCGGCGTCGACGGGCTGGTCGACGCGGTCGCGGGACTCGTCGAGGAGAACGACCGGCTCGAGTCCGAGCTGGCGGCCGCCCGCACCGAGCTCCTCGACGCGCGACTCCGGGAGTTTCCAACGACCGAGGTCGACGGCGGGACGTGGGCGATCGGGGCGGTCGACGCCGACGACCCGAACGCCCTCCGGGAGCCCGCCAGCGGTATCGTCGGTGAGGACGTCGACGCGCTGGGCGCGGTCGGTCCCGGCCCGTCGCCGTTCGTCGTCGTGGCCGCCGCGGGCGACGCCGACGTCGACGCGGGCGACGTGATCGGGGCAGTCACCGACGAGTTCGGCGGCGGTGGGGGCGGCGGCCCGACGTTCGCACAGGGTGGCGGGCTCGACGCCGACCCGGAGACGGTCGTCGCGTGGCTTCGGGACCGATGAGGCGGAGCGGACCCTCGCTGGCTCACGAACGCCGTGCTGCTGCCCGACGGCGACCCGAACCGGCGGCGGACCGTGGCGACCCAGGTCGACGAGACGGCCGAATCGATCGGGGTCGCGATCGTCGGCGGCCACACCGAGGTCGTGCCGACGCTCGATCGCCCGCTGCTCTCGATGACCGCGTTCGGGACGACCGACCGGTTCCTCCCGAGCGGCGAGGTCGAGCCGGGCGACCGGCTGCTGCTCACGGGCGGTGCGGGGTTGGAGGCGGCCGGCATCCTCGCGACCGACTTCCGTGAGCGTGATCGACGACGCGCGCTCCGCGAGCCGGCGAACCGCGAGACGGTCAGTGCGGACCGCGGGACGGCCGGTGCGGAGTCGGAAACCGTGCTGACCGACGGCGAACCGGTTCGGGAGCCCCCGCGGGGCGAGCTGTACCCGCTGTGGCAGTGAAACGCATCTTCCGGGGTCGGCGGGTCCGATGACCTTTTTCCGGTCGGCGGCCAATCGGGTGCCATGAGTCAGGACGCGCCGGCACCCGGAGCGGAGCGGGACGGCCCGGGAGCGACGCCCCGCGATCTCGATCGGACCGCGCTGGATCCGGAGACGGCCGCGAAGGCGACGGCGGCCCGCGATAAGCTGGCAGCGGCGGACGGGGTGCTCGTGGCGTTCTCCGGAGGCGTCGACTCCGCGGTCGTCGCCGCGCTGGCACACGACGCGCTCGGCGAGAACGCGGTCGCATGTACGGCTCGCAGCGAGACGCTGCCGGCCGCGGAGCTCGACGACGCGAGGCGAGTCGCGGCGGAGATCGGCATCCGCCACGACGTGGTGACGTTCTCCGAGCTCGATGACCCGAACTTCGTCGAGAACGACGGGGATCGGTGTTACCACTGTCGAACGATGCGGCTCGGCGAGATGTACGATCGGGCACGGGAGCTCGGCATCGGCACCGTCTGTGACGGCACGAACGCCGACGACCCGGGCGAGGGCCATCGGCCGGGGTTGCGGGCCGTCGAGGAGCTGAACGTGGGATCGCCGCTGCTCGACGCGGGGATCACCAAAGCGGAGGTCCGGGCGATAGCCGACGCCTACGGACTGTCGGTGGCCGACAAGCCCTCCATGGCGTGTCTCTCCTCGCGGATCCCGACGGGGCTCGCGGTCACCGAGGAACGACTCTCCCGCGTCGAGACGGCCGAACGGCTGCTCCGCGAGTGGGGGTTCGAGGGGTTCCGGGTGCGCGACCACGACGGGCTCGCGCGCGTCGAGATCGCTCCGGACGAGCTGGAGCGAGCGCTCGATCCGGCGTTCGCGGAGGCCGTCCACGAACACCTCACGGACCTGGGATTCGAGTACGTCACGCTCGACATGGCCGGGTACCGGACCGGCAGCGTGAGCCCCGGATCCACGGACTCGAGCGAGGCGGCGGACGACGGCGAGCACGGGGACGGCGACGACCACGAGCACGAGGAAGCCGATCGGGACCGCGGGGACGGCGACCGGTCCGTCGACGCGGCGCCGGATCTCGGCCGCGAATACCCGCGCTGAAAGGGGCGTTCGTTATCAGTTCAAATAACCCGGCGCGAACAGTTATGTATGATACATGTAAATCGTCGACACATGGACGAGGCGAACACGCTCGCGGTGCTCGCGGGCGGCGTCGGGGGCGCCGTCGGAGCGTTCGTCGGCGTCATCGTCGGCGGTGGCGCGTTCACCGTGACGCTCATCACGTTCACCGTCGCGCTGGTCGTCGGCGCCGCGGTTGTCGCGAGTGCCGTGGTCGCCGGCGACGTTGAGTTCGTCGTCGATCCGGACGCGGAGTGAGAACGTCCGCGGCGGAAAGAGCGCCGGACATGGAGAGAGATCACCGGAGGCAAAGAGACCGACGGGCACGAAGAGACCGGCGGACGGCTCCTGAGAGGGGGTCGGGGGGAGCGACCCGGGACGGAGTTACGCGGTGACGACAGGCCATCGGGAGGGATTTGTAACTCGAACCCCGATCCACGGAGAACACTTTATAAACGGGGTCGTCCGAGAGGTGTCGACGAGTCGACGCCGACAGCGGCGGCACCGCGGTCAGCGGTTTATAAATAACCGCGCACTGTGACGTCTCCGGAGGGTCGACATCGGGATGACACCCCAAACAAACCATTATAAAAAGGGGTTCGACGAGCCGTTCTCCCCGTCTGTCGATACCGCCGTCCGCGACGCGCCAGCCCCCGTTGGGTGCCGTCCGCACCGTTGAGTCCGCGACCGAAACACACTCGCCTCGTGGCATCGAACCGGGGGCGTGACCGACACGGGATCCGATCCGAACGAGGCCGACGACGCCGGGACCGATCCGGTGTCCGTGACCGTATACACCCGCGAGGGGTGTTCGCTCTGCGTCACGGCGGCGGAGACGGTCGATCGCGTCGCCCAGGACCTTCCGGTCGACGTCGACGTGTCGCTCGTCGACGTCGACGAGGATCCGGACCTTGCGGCGGCGTACGGCGATCGCGTGCCGTACGTCCTGGTCGACGACCGACCGGCATTTACGTATGAGGTCAAGGAGCGCGAGCTCCGGCTGAAGCTGCTCGCGGCTGCGTGACCGGCGGGAGTACTACTCCTCGGTCTCCGGGAGCGTCGTCCCGGCCCGGTGCTCGGAGATGATCCGGTCGAGACGCTCGGCCTTCCGCTCGCGGCGGCGGCGCTCCGCCCGGTCCTCCCAGTCGTCGATCGCGGCCGTCAGGTCCGCCTCGGCGACGATCGCCAGCTCGTCGATCTCGCGGACGGGCACCGCGTCGACCGGAACGACCGGTATCCCGCGGTCGAACAGCACCTCGTCGGCGACCTCCGAGAGGTTCCCGTCGCGGATCACCGCCCGCGGCTCGTGGTCGGCCAGCCGCTCGGCCGTGCGCCGTCCGGCTCCCGACGCGTCCCGGAGGTACACTACGTCGCCGGCGGCGATACCGTACGCCTCGTCGGTCGCCGCGACCGCGTCGCGCGTGAACTGCTCGACGATCTTCACGCTCACGAGGTCCCGGCCGCCGGCGACGTCCGCGACGTTCGAGTGGTCGAGCCGCCAGATCTCCTTGAGACTCTCGACTTTCTCCTCTAGCTCCGTGACGGTCTCGCGCGCCTCGTCACGTTCGCGCTCTAAACGGTCCCGTTCCCGCTCCAGACGGGCGACGATCCGTCGGCTCCGCGCCTCGATCCGTTCCTCGCGGCGCGCTTCCTCAAGCTCGGCCTCGAGCTCGTCGACCCGCTCGTCGCGCTCCGCAAGCTCGGTCTCCAGCGACTCGGCGTGCGACTCCAGGCGCTCGACGCGGTCGCGGAGTCGGCGGATCGTCTCCTCCTCCTCGGTACGGTCGGGCTCGGTCGGGTCGGCCTCATCAGCGTCGCCGTCGTCGCCGTCGCCGTCGCCGGACTCCTCGCGGAGCTCCGCGACGACCGCCTCGACGGACGCGCCGCCGGCGACGACGCCCGCGATCACCGCCTCCCGATCCAGGCGCGGCGGCGTCTTCTCGGCGATGCGCTCGAACTGGTCGGCGTGGTCGTCGTACGCGTACAGCGCCGCGGCTAGCGCGTCCCGCTCGTGGTCGTTCTCGTAGGACACCTCGCGAGTCCGGTGGAGCTTCTCGTCGACCGGGAGGTCGGTCGTGGGGCGCCACCCCGCGGCGTCGAACGAGCGCCGGAACTTCTCGACGGTCTCGGGCATCGGTTCGACGTCGGCCGCGACGATGATAGGCCGGCCCTGTTCGACGATCCACTCGGTCACGTCGGCGGTGTCGGCGGTCCGCGAGGAGTACAGCTCGTGGACGGTGCCGTCGAGACCGACCACGGCGACTGCGGTCGTCGTCCCGGGATCGATGCCGACGATCACCCGATCGCGGCGCTTCACCAGCGGCTCGTACTCGATGCCGTCGCGACGCTCGCGCTCGATTTCGACCCGGACGTCGCCGGCCCGTGAGTTCGATACGGGAATGTCCTCCGGGCGGGCCGCGACGGTGAACACCGCGTTGGCGTAGCCGCCGTACTTCTCGGTGACGGTCCGATCGTACTCCAGGTTCGCCGAGCGGAGCTTCGACTCGACCTGTCGGCTCCGTTTTTTGACGTTGCCGTGGATACGGCGCGTGTACCGGTCCTGGCTCCAGCCGCCCTTGCCCGTCGAGCGGCCGCGAGACACCTTTACCGTCGTCTCGTCGGTGAACGCAGTCACCTCGTGGCCCACGTTCGCGGCCGCGAGCCGCGCGGCGGCCTCGGCCTCCGCCATCGGGTCCTTGTCGTGGGGAATGCCGTGTCTGGAGGCGACTCGCGAGAGCGGCTCCGGACGCTCCGCGCCGGTCACCTGAACGAGGCGGGTGCCGTCGGGCAGCGATCGGAGCAAATTCACGAGGTCGTTTTTGTCCGCCGCTAGCTCGTAGGCGTTGTCCGTGGCGACGTACAGCGGCTCACGGTCGTCGATGAGCCGGCAGAGCTTCCGGAAGGAGACCACGTCCCGGGTCGCCCGCGCAAGCGGACCGTCCACGTCCGGGACGTCCGGATCGTCGTCGTCCACCGGGTCCAGCACGACGAGCGCGTAGGACGGGTCGTCCCCGCGAACGTCGCCGCTCTGTACGTCGACGCCGAACACCGGCCGGTCGCGGGCGCGGATCGTTCGGGCAGTCACGTCGGCTGATAGGCGATTCGTGCGTATATACCCCACGCCGAGGGCGTCGTCGATGGCGACCGTCACCGCGCCGTGACCACCGTCTCGAGGGTCACGATCGGCCGATCCCGGACCGACAGCCGGACCTCGACGGTCCGACCGGGCTCCGGAACGGGAGCGTTCGTCGTGCCCGCCACGCGAAACGACGCCGATTCGCCGGGACGCCACACGTCGTCGCTGGCGGCGTTGAACGGGCCGGTCGGCCCGGGACGGAATCCGGCGGCTGAGAAGAACGGGACCGGCGGCTGTCGGTCGAGCGGCTCCCCGTCGATACGGACCCGGACGTCGAGTTCGTCGACGCGGATGGCGTCACCAGCGCGATGGCGAAGCTCGATCCGGTCGCCGTCGACGGCGACCGACACCGACGCCGTCGGGGGTGGCTCGTCCGGCGCGTCGAGGGTCGCCGTCGCGACGCCCGCCGCGAGCACGACCGCGACCGCAACGAGGAGAACGACGCCGATCGGCGCGGTCGCTCGGTCGCGGTCACGAGCGTCGAAATCGCGGGGAGCACCCGATCCCGACGCGGGATCGGGACGCACCTCCGGTTCAAAACCACGGCGCTTCGCCGGCCCCCAACCGCGACGCTCCTCTGGCTTCCAACCGCGACGTTCCTCTGGCTTCCAACCGCGACGCTCCTCCGACGCCGACCGAGCGTGGCGTGTCGTCCGCACGGCGGGACTGTGTCGGCTTCCGTGTTAAACCGATCCGTCATCGGCCGATTCGCCGGCGTCGTCCATCCCGTCGTCGATCGCTTCGCTAGTGTCGTTCGTGTCGTCGGTCCCGTCCGTGCCGTCGTCGGTCCCGTCCGTGTCGGAATCGTCGCCGCTCCCGGCGTCGTTCTCGTCGGTACTGCTCTCCCCGATCTCGCCGACGTCGTCGGGCGATTCGTCGGTGATTCGGGGCGTGTCGAGCGGCGTCACGCCGTCGATGACCGCGACGCGCGGCTCGTCGACGACGGTGATGCGGTACGACTCCATCGGGGAAAGCGTCCACACGACGCCGTCACCGTCGGTGATGCCGATCGCCTCGCTGTCGCCGCCGTCGACGCTCATCGTTACCGTCACGTCCGGGACGGGCGTCCGCTCCTCGTCGTCGAGGACGGTGACGCGAACGGGGCCACCGGGATACGTCCTGTCGACGGTCGCGTTGAATCCGTCGGCGGTCGTCGATCGGGGCTCGCTGTCCGGGAACGCGTCGAGCGCGATCCGCTGGTGCTCGACGAACACCTGATCGTTGCCGCCGCTGACGAACGTCCGGAGCTCGCCGGTCTCGTGGGAGACGGTGACCCGCTGAACGGAGCCGGCGCCGAACGCGTCCGGCTCGCGGAGCGCGGTCGTCTCGGGATAGCTCGCCGACGTCACGTTGATCGCGTCCTCGCTACCGATCGTCCCGCCGGCGCGGTCCCAGCGGTCGGTTCGGAACGCCTCGCGAACGTACTCGTCGCCGTCGATCGTCGCGAGCACGACGGCCCCCTCGGTCGAGGCGACGTGGATGTCGCCGCCGCCGGTGACGCCGCGCGTGGTCGCGAGCGCGTGGTCGCGAACCGGTCCCTCGTACACTTGCAGCTGAACCTGCAGCTCGTCGAGCCGGTTCGGCGAGCTGAAGTCCTCGGTGTCGGCGGCGAGGTCGTCGAGCACGTCGAGCCGTGCGTCGTACTCGCGGGCGACCGTGCCGATCGTCGCGAGCTCGTCGAGCAGCTCCCGGTCGGAGATCTCGCCGGCTGCGTGGGCGTCGATCGCCGCGCGCTGCCGACTGTTGAGGCTCACCTCGTCCTGTTCGATCTCGTTTATCGCCGCGAGGATCCGGCGCTGGCGCTGTTCGGCGGTCTCGGCGTTCTCGATGTCGCGAGCGATCGCCTCCGTTTCGAGCGCCGCGTCGACGTCGTCGACGTCCCAGCCGAGCGCCGTTCCCAGATCCGCCCCGTGGGCGTGGACCGTGGCTCCGGGGGATGCGTCCGGCGGCGTCGACAGCACGCGGAACGTGCGCCGCTCCTCGGCGAGCTGAGCGGAGGGATCGCCCGCGAGCGATGCGGACCCGGCGGACGACTGAGCCGTCGACACGGACCCGTCAGGAGCGACTGCATCCGGTGCGTCTCCCGAAGCGGGCCCGCCGAGGGCGACACCACCGACGGCCGGGGCGACGAGCATCAGCAGCGCAACGACCAACGGGAGGGCTCTCATCATCCACCGTTCCGTCCCCGGGTACAAAAAATCCACCTCAACCGGCCGGCGGCGTGCAACCGATCGCCACGCCCGTCGCGGGTTCCGAACGACCGCAGCCGACCGGAGGCGTTCGAAAGCCGCGCATGGAAAGCGTTTTGCCGAGCGCACGTGAGAACCGATCCGTATGCGGCACGCCCTTCGCGTTCTCCTCGTCGCGTGTCTCGTCGGCACCCTCGTCGTGGGCGTCGGCATCGCCGGCGGGGAGAGCCCCTCGCCGGAAGCGACCGAGCCGGCCGTCGCTCAGACGGACGCGTCCGCCCTCCCTGCCGACCCGGCCGACACGGACGTTCGGGCGATCGACGCCGACCCGCGGACCGCGCAGGTTGCGGCGTTCGATCGGCCGCCGGAGACGGCGATCCGGATCGATCTCCGCCCGGATCGTGACGCCAGCTGGGAGGTCTCGGTTCGTTACGGACTCACCGACGCGAACGAGACCGCCGTGTTCGACGAGGTGGGAGACCGCTTCCTCGCCGGAGAGATCGGCCCGAACGCGACGCTCTTCGAGCGGTTCGCGGACGGAGCGAGTCGGAACGCGAACCGTGAGATGCGGGTCGAGGACGTCGATCGCGCCGTCACGATCCACGAGGAGGTCGACGAGTTCGACGACGAGTTCGACGACGAGGACGTCGTCGCCGTCGGCGAGCTCCGGTTGACGTTCGTCTGGACCGACTTCCTCGAGAGCGACGGCGAGGAGCTGGTGTTGGGGGATGCGCTCACGACCCCGACGAACGGCACGTGGCTCCGGTCGCTCTCGGCGGACCAGTCGATCGAGGTGGCGACCCCGGACGGCTACTCCGTGTCGGGGACGCCCGGCGCGACCGTGTCGCTCCGGGACAACGCCGTGATCATCGACGGACCCCGCGTGTTCGACGATGACGAGCGCGTCGCGGTGGTGTACTCGCCGACGGGGGCGTCGAACGCCCCGCCGTGGACGATGCTCGCCGGTGCGATCGTGGTCGCGGCGATGCTCATCGCGATCGGACTGCTCGGGTACAGACGGGTCGAGGGCGGCGGACCGGCCCGCGACGAGGACCACACGACAGATGAGGCGGTACCCGCCGATGGCGGAGAGGCAGCCGGCGCCGACGCGGCCGCCACCGACGAGCCGGCCGAGGATCTCTCGCTCCTGTCCGACGAGGAGCGAGTGGAACGGCTGCTGGAGCGGGAGGGCGGACGGATGCGGCAGGCGGACATCGTCTCCGAGACGGGGTGGTCGGACGCGAAGGTGTCACAGCTGCTCTCGACGATGGCCGACGAGGGGCGCGTGGAGAAGCTCCGGCTCGGACGGGAGAATCTCATCTCGCTGCCCGACGACTCCACCGACGAGGAGGACAACGGATCGCCGTGACGACGAGGACGACGAAACCGACTCGACCCGCCGTGACGGGGAGCCGGGTGACCCGACGACGGCGTGACGACCGTCCCCGCGAGTGACCGTCCGAAAACCCTTACATCACGACGCTCGGATCGTCGGTAATGAAGGTTCTCGTAACCGTCAAGGAGGTGGGCGAGGTCGACGACGACTTTGCCGTCGAGGGGACCGAAATTGCCCCGTCGGACCTCGAGTACGATCTCAACGAGTGGGACGAGTACGCCGTCGAGGCCGGCGTGCGTCTCGCGGAGGCCGGGATCGCCGACGAGGTCGTCGGCGTCACCGTCGGGCCCGAGCGCACCGAGGAGACGATCCGGATGGCCATAGCGAAGGGCGTCGACCGGGCCGTCCGCGTCTGGGACGACGAACTGGACGGCCGGTTCGTTGACGTCGAATCGAGGGTGAACGTCCTCGAACCGGTCGTTGAGGCGGAGGACCCAGATCTGGTGCTGTCCGGCGTGCAGGCCGCCGACGACGGGTTCGGCGCGACCGGCGTGGCGCTCGCCGAACGGGTCGGCATCGAGCATGCGGCCGTCGTCAACGACGTCGAGATCGACGCCGACGCCGGGGTGGCGACCGTACACCGGGAGCTCGAGGGGGGACTGGAGGAGCTGACCGAGGTCGATCTCCCGGCGGTGCTGACCGTCCAGACCGGGCTCAACGAGCCGCGGTACGCGAGCCTCCGCGGGATCCGGCAGGCGCAGAGCGCGGAGATCGCGACCCGGACGCTCGGGGATCTGGGGCTGACCGCCGCGGACGTCGAGGGGTCGCTGACGCTGACGTCGATGTACGAGCCGGACGCCGCGTCGGACGCCGAGCTGATCGAGGGCGACCCCGACGAGGCCGCCGATCGGCTCGCGACGGTGCTCGCCGATCTGGGGGTGGGCGCGTCGTGAGTGACGTGCTCGCGGTCGCCGAACATCGGCGGGGAGAGCTGCGGGCGGTGTCCTACGAGGTCATCACCGCCGGCCGGCAGGTGGCCGACGCGCTGGGCGGCGAACTGCATCTCGCCGTGATCGCCGGCGACGTCGACCGGTTCGCCGAGACGCTCGACCGACCGGGAGTCGACGTCATCCATGCCGTCGCGAACGGCGAGGAGTTCGACCACAACGTGTACCAGTCGGCACTGAAGACGCTGTTCGATCGCACCGAAGCGACGGCCGTGGTAATGCCGAACTCCGTCAACGGCCTCGACCACGCGCCCGCGTTCGCTGAGCACGCCGATCTGCCGCTCGTCACCGACGCGGTCGACGTCGCGTACGACGACGGCCCGACCGTCACCCGCGAGATGTACGGCTCGAAGGTGGAGACCACCGTCGACGTCGCCGGCGATCGGTTCGCGATCACGATCCGTGGTGGGGAGTGGCCGGCGGCCGAGGGCGTCGGCGACGCGCGGATCGAGACGGTCGAGATCGATCCCCCGGAGTCGGGCGCTCGCGTGCAGGGGTTCGAGGAGGTGGCCGGCGGCAACGTCGACATCGCGGACGCCGACGTGCTGGTTGCCGTCGGTCGGGGGATCGGCGAGGAGGAGAACCTCGCGGTCGTCGAGGCGCTGGCCGACGCGATCGACGCGACGCTGTCCGCCTCCCGGCCGGTCGTCGACAACGGGTGGCTGCCGGAGAACAGACAGGTCGGACAGAGCGGAAAGGTCGTCACACCCGACGTGTACATCGCGATCGGTATCTCCGGCGCGATCCAGCACGTCGCCGGTATGAAAGGATCGGACACGATCGTCGCGATCAACACCGACCCGAACGCGCCGATCTTCGACGTCGCCGACTACGGGATCGTCGGCGACCTGTTCGACGTGGTGCCCGAGCTGACCGAGCGGTTCGCGTAGCGCGCGTCGCCCGCGGACGCCGTGACACTGCTCGGAGTCAACGAACGAGTCGCGGCCGAAACGGCGCTAATTATAAGTTGTGGTGTCGATTATCACGGAAGTACGAACCCGAACGGACAATGATGTCGCAGTCGACCTCCCGAGCGCGGCGAGCGTTTCTGCTCGTGGCGACGGTCGTTGTCGCCGCGTGTGTCAGTGCCCTGATCGGCGTTGCCGGCGCCGTCGACGGAACGACGCAGGCGGACGGCGTCGAGGAGACGGTTCAGCTGAACGGCGTCGACGACGACCCGCACATCGACATCCGAATCCGGGGGATATCCCTCCCCGAGTTCGTCGATGCGGAGACGGACGGCGTCTTCGAACTCGAGGTGTTCAACGCCGGGCGCGACGACGCACGGATGGAGCTAACCCACGAGATCGACGGAACCGTGGTGACCGAATCGGAGGTCGTCGCCGACCGTGGTAGCAGCACGGAGACGTCGTACACGGTCTCGTACGACGCGATCGAGGACGCGATCGGTCCCGTGGAGGGCGAGCAAACCCTCTCACAGCAGGTGACGATCCACGCGGTCGGCGTGGAGGGTGGCGAGGAGTTCGACGAGGCGGAACGCGGGGCGGTGACGGTTGTCGGCCCCGAACCCGACGAGGACGAGGCCGGCGACGGGAGCGAGGAACCGGCGGGGTCGGTCGATGACGTCCGCGCCCGACTCGTCGACATCACCGAGACCGCCGAGGTCGACGAGTCGGTGTCGGTCGCGGTCGAACTGCGAAACCCGACCGACGTCGACGTTGACGGCGAGATACACTACGGCGCAGCCACCGACGCCGTCCATCGACAGCACGTGGAGCTGGCGGCCGGCGAGTCGAACGTCATCCGCTTCGAGGTCCCGGTCGAGCGGATCTCGCGGGCCGCCGACATCCGATTCCCGCCGGGCGAGGTGGACATCGATCACCACGTGCGTGTCCGTCTGGCCGGTGCCGGCGAGCGGGCGGAGGCGCTCACCGTCGAGGCGAGCCTTCGCGTGATCGTCGACGAGGAGCGATGGCAGGCCGGAGAGTACGCCGACCTAGAGGGAATCGCGGTCGATCCGGTCGACGAACCGGACGAGGAACGCGCCGACGAAACGGAAGAAGCGCAAGCGGCCGAGACGGAGCCGCAAGCGGACGACGAGACCCTGGTCGAATCCCAACAGCAAGCGGAGTCGGAGGAGTCACAGCGAGGGTTCCTCACGAACGACGGCGACGGAACCGGGACGCCGCTGGACGATCCGTTCGTGCTGACGGTCGTCGGGTTTTTATTGTCGGTGCTCAGTATACTGTATCAGATGTCGCGTATGTGATCGGTCGCCGTCGCTCGCGCCCGCACACGTCGATAACGAGATGACCGCATTCGTTCACCACCACCAATGACGACTCGACGACCGGCACTCTGGAGCACCCTCATCGCGCTGCCGTTTCTCGCCGTGGGGACGTACGTCGTACTGTCGAGGCGAACGGGCACGATACAACCCGTGCTCGACCTCCAGCATCCGCGGTTCTTCGGCGTCCCGATGCTTCTGTTCGGACTGTTCATCGTGATCGTCGGGCTGTACGTCCAGTTCATCGAGGTACCGGATCCGTATCTAAAGGAGACCGAGGAGCGCCTGATGCGGAAGGAACCGACGCAGAAAGTCGCCCGTGCGAAGATCCTCGCCAGCGTTCCGTTGCTGGTGGCCACCGTGTATCTGCTGGAGGCGACGACGGTCCCGTACGTGTATCCGTTCGCCATGTTCCTCGCCGGGCTGTACTTCATGTCGGCCGGCCTGTATCGATACTGGCGGAACACGCTCCAGACGTACTACGTCACGAGCGAACGAGTGATCAGCAACTATCGATTCTTCCACCACTCGCTAAAGGAGATACCGACGGAGAAGATCCGAGGGATACAGGAACGACGGTCGCCGATGGAGGGCATGCTCGGGATCGGCTCGGTGACCATCGCGAGTTCGGGTGGCGGCGGCGCGGTCAGAATGAACGTGGTGAACATCGTCGATCCCTCCGAGTTCGCAAACGAGATCCGGTCGCTCCGGTGACCCGCCGGCAGGCGTTCCGGTCGCTCCGGTGACCCGCGGGCGTCCGACCGCGTGACGTCACGTCGCCGATCGCGGTTCCTCTCGGGGCGTTTATCACCCCGCCGCCCCCTCATACGAGCATGAGCGACGCCGAGGACGCGGGGGCGGCGACGGCCGTCGGGCGCGAGATCTGGATCGAGAAATACCGGCCGCAGACGCTCGACGACATCCACGGCCAGGAGGAGATCGTCGAACGGCTCTCCAGCTACATCGAGCAGGACGACGTGCCGCACCTGCTGTTCGGGGGGCCGGCCGGTGTCGGAAAGTGCGTTACCGGGGAGACGCCGGTGGTGACGAACGACGGCATCAAGCCGATCGCCGACGTCGTCGGCCGGGACGTGGAGGGATTCGCGGAACCCGACGACGGTCTCCGGATCGCGACGATGACCGACCGAAACGAGTTCGAGTACGTCCGGCCGTCCCACGTGTTCGGCAAAACCGGCGAGGAACTCGTCGAGATACGAACCCGTGACGGAGCGGAACTCCGCGTGACCCCGGAACACAGGCTTCGGGTCCTCACCCACGACGGTTTCGACTGGGTCCGTGCGGCGGAGATCAGCGACGGGGACCGGATCGCCAGACCGACCGATCTCCCGACTCCCGACGGCGACGTCGAGCTTCGATGGACCGACGAGATGGATCCGGAACGCACCGAGGTAACGCTCGATACCGAACGCGCCGAGGCTCTCGGAGTGGATCGGACGACGACGCTCGGGGAGCTCCGAGAGGCGGCCGATGACGAACGCTGGATCGACGCCGTCGAAACGATCGCATACGTGACTCCGCAAAACGCTCGCTCGCGACGGATCACGCCACCGTCTACCGTCACTCCGTTGCTCGCGAGATTCATCGGGCTCGCCATCAGCGAAGCTCGGATCGACGGCGGTCGGATCAAGTTCTACAACACGGACGAAACCCTGCTCGATGCCTTCGAGACGGCGGCACACGAGTTGTTCAACGTAGAGACGACCAGCGGAACCCAACACGACGTGCCGTTCGTTCGGATCGGATCCCGAACGCTGACGCACTATCTGGAGTCCGTCTTCGACGTCTTCGCGAGCGCGACGGGCGAGACGCGGATCGGATCGGCGATGATCGAGGCGGACGACGACTCTCGGGCGGCGTTCCTCCGAGCCATGTTCGACGCCGAGGCACACGTCGGCTCGAGCGGGACGATCGAACTCACACAGCGGAACGAACGACACATCACGCTGCTGTCGTACCTGCTTTCGACGTTCGGCATCCAGTCTCGACGGACGACCGAGCGCAAGGCGGCGACGAACGGAACCGGAACGGAACGGACGTACCATACGCTATCCATATCAGGAGCCGAATCGCTTCGATCCTTCCGCGACGCGGTCGGCTTCTCGGTGCCGCACAAGGCGGATCGACTCGCGACGCACGCCGAAAAGGATCACAATCCGAACGACGACACGATCCCGGCACAGACGGTGCTCCGCGATCTGTGTGAGCGGCTCGACATCCCCGCCACGGAACACCTTCCGAAGTCGATGGATCCTGACACGCCCTCCCGGGAGCGATACTGCACCGCCCTCGACGGCGTCGTCGACGCCGCGACGAAACGCCTCGATGAGATACAGCGCGCGATCGTGCGGTTGGACCGATTGGAGCCGGATATCGGCGGCGTGTCGAGCGTCCCGGCCGCCTGGGTCGGCGAGCGCCACCGACTCGCGCCGGTCGGGACACGCAAGGCCGTGTCGGAGACGGTCGATGCACGGACGGATCGGCTCCTGGAGTACAGCGACGGACGGCGGACGCCGCGAAGCGACCGTCTCCTCCGGATCCTCGAGACGATCGACGAGCCGATCGAAAACGCACGGATCGACCGCGTCCAGCGTGAACTCGACGAGTGCGTGGAACTGATCGGCACGAGCTACTCGGCGATCGGTGCGGAGCTGTCGATGCACTCGTCGGAGATCTCGAACCTCCTCAAGGCCGAGGAGCCGTCGATCGCCTCGCTTACCCGCTTTTCGAGCGTTCACGATCTGCTTCGTGAGCTGGCTACCGAGCGGCTCGCTCTCGAGACGATCGACCGTATCGACGAGGCAGACCGGATCGCGAACGCGGATCTGCACTACGACCGGGTCGACGATGTCGAACGCGTCGGAACCGACGAGCGAGTGTACGATCTGACGGTACCGGGATCGCGTAACTACGTCGCCGGGTCGGTGCCCACGGTGATGCACAACACGACGGCTGCAACGGCCATCGCCCGCGAGATCTACGGCGACGACTGGCGAGGGAACTTCCTCGAACTGAACGCCTCCGACCAGCGGGGGATCGACGTCGTCCGCGACCGGATCAAGGGGTTCGCGCGGTCGTCGTTCGGCGGCGACTTCCGGATCGTGTTCCTCGATGAGGCAGACTCGCTTACGGATGACGCGCAAGCGGCACTCCGCCGGACGATGGAGCAGTTCTCCGACAACACGCGGTTCATTCTCTCGTGTAACTACTCGTCGAAGATCATCGACCCGATCCAGTCGCGGTGTGCGGTGTTCCGCTTCTCGCCGCTGTCGGACGAGGCGGTCGCGGCGCAGGTTCGGGAGATCGCCGTCGCCGAGGGGATCGAGGTGACCGACGACGGCGTCGACGCGCTGGTGTACGCCGCCGCGGGCGACATGCGCCGCGCGATCAACTCGCTACAGGCCGCGGCGACGACCGGCGAGGTGGTCGACGAAGCGGCGGTGTACGCGATCACGGCGACCGCCCGACCGGAGGAGATCGAGTCGATGGTGACCGACGCGATCGAGGGCGACTTCACGAAGGCGCGCGCCACGCTGGACACTCTGTTGACGGAAACGGGGATGGCCGGCGGCGACGTCATCGACCAGCTGCACCGCTCGGTCTGGGGGTTCGACCTCCCCGAACGGGAGACGGTGCGGCTGATGGAACGGATCGGCGAGATCGACTACCGGATCGCGGACGGCGCGAACGAACGGGTGCAGCTCGAGGCGCTGCTCGCATCGCTGGCACTGCGCGACGACTGAGCCGCCGGGCGGCCGGCCACCGGCGTGACCCCGTCCGACGGTCGCGTCGTAAGCGACGTGGACCGGCGACCTTTTTGCTCGGCGCGGCCGCCGATGGGGCATGGACGTGTACGGACTGATCGGTAACCCGGTCGGCCATTCGCTGTCGCCGCCGATGCACGAGGCGGGATACGACGCGCTCGACGTCGACGCGCGGTACGTGACCTTTGAGCCGGAGCCGGACGCCGGGGCCCGCGCCGTCGAGGCGGCCGCGGAGCTTGGCGTTCACGGATTGAACGTCACGATCCCGTTCAAGCAGGACGTGCTCGCTGCGGTCGACGCCCACCCGCTCGCGGAGCGAATCGGCGCGGTCAACACGATCGACTTCGGCGAGGGGAGCGACGACGCGGACCGCCCGAAGGGGTACAACACGGACGCGGCGGGAGTCACGCGCGCGTTCGAGCATCACGACGTCGCCCTCGACGGTCGGGACGCGGTCGTCGTCGGCGCGGGCGGGGCGGGACGGGCCACGGCGTTCGCGCTCGCAGACGCCGGCGCGTCCGTCCACGTCGCCAACCGAACCGTCGAACGCGCGACCGATCTGGCAGCGGACGTTCCGGGTGCGACCGGAGGCGGGCTCGAGGACATCGCGGAGCGGGTGGCCGACGCGGACGTGCTCGTCAACGCGACGAGCGTCGGCATGGATCAACCGGCGGAGACGCCGGTGTCGGCGGGCGCACTCCACGCGGATCTCGCGGTGCTCGACGCGGTGTACACGCCGATAGAGACGCGACTCCTCCGGGACGCCGTCGACGCCGGCGCGAGCGCCATCGACGGCGCGTGGATGCTGCTGTTTCAGGGCGTCGAGGCGTTCGAGATCTGGACCGGGGAGACCGCGCCCGTCGAGGCGATGAACGCCGCCCTCCGGGCACAACTGGGGTGAAACGGGGAGCCACGGCGCCACCGCGATCCAGCGAGGGAACGGCTTAAGTCGACGAGGGACGGACATCATCGCATGCGATCGGACGAATCGCTCGGGTGGCCGACGTGAGCGTCGGACATCGGGTTAGCTCCGACGATCAGCTCGCTCGCCTGCTGCAGATCGGCATCGTGCTCGAGGAGGTCGTGGAGGCGCGGGCACATCACCACTACCGGAGTCTCGAGACGGATCTCGACGCGGAGATCGAGGCGTTGCTGGCGGACGCCGCGGCGGAGTCGGCGGATCACCGGGAGCGACTCGAGGGGCTGATCGAGGACCTGGACGTGGAGAGCGTGCCGTTCGACGAGGTCGAATCGCTCGTCGAGGCGCGCTACGGGCGGACCCAGCCCGACGACTTCGACGGCGTGTTGTACGACCAGCTGTGCAACGAGGAGACGGCCTACAAGTTCTACGACGACCTCATCGAGGCCATCGAGGAGTCGGACGTGGCGTTCTCGGTGGACCGCGAGGAGCTGCTCGACACGCTGTACGGGATCCGAGAGGAGGAAGCCGAGGGCGTCAGGGACGTGACGGAGGTCATGGAGCGACGATGATCCGCCGCCCGGCCACGCGACACGCGACCACGGCGACGCGGCGCGAACCGATCACCGACGGAACCGACGGAGGACACGCGTGAACACCGCCGATCAGTATCTCAAGATCATATACGTCATCCAGAAAGAGACGGACGGGCCGGCCTCGACCGGCGCGATCGCCGACGCGCTCGGCGTCAGCCCGGCCAGCGCGAACGAGATGATCGGGAAACTCGAGGACCGACGGCTGGCGGAACACGAGAAGTACAAGGGCGTGCAGCTGACGGACGACGGCATCGTCCGCGCTCGCGACGCGCTACAGACCTACTGTATCATCGAACGGTTCCTCGCGAACGTGCTCGGCGTCGAGGAGTTCCGCGAGGAGGCACACGAACTCGAAGCGGTCATCGACGGAACCGTCGCCGACCGGCTGGACACGATCATCGATCGGCGGCCCGAGTGTCCTGATTGCTTCGATCCCGAGACGGACGCCTGTGCATGTCTTGAACCGTCGTTCGAGTCGCCGGACTAAGCGAGAATAAACAATAATAAATACAGAACAGAAATAATATATTTTCGGTGCAAAACCGTCGCCCACGACCGGCAGTCGGGGGTCGAGATCGTCGAACGGCGACGACAACCTGAACACGACTTAGACAGGCACCATACGCCAAAATCGTATTTGTACGGCCTCGATTCCCGCTTTTTCGTTAATAAACGATCGTATTCGGGTTGCCACTCGACGCCACTTGACCGACCAGTCTCCCGCCGTCGAGTTCGAAGTGATAGCGGTACGTCGTTCTTAATAAATATTTATTAATAGTGCGTTCTCGACGTATATTTACACGTTCGAACGGCGATCGGAACGATCGGATCGGTGCCGCGGGAGCGGCCCGCGGCCCCCTCGGAGCGGGGCGCCCGATCAGGAGAGACGCTTCGCGAGCCACTCGAGGTTCATCAGCGCGGCCGTGACGAGGATCGCCGCGGTCGACGCGAGGATGAGGAACGTCGAGACGACGCTCACCATCGGATCGAGCGACTGGCGGAGCGTCGTCCACGCCAGCACCGGGATCGTCTGCGTGTCGTTCCCCGAGAGGAACAGCGCCATGATGAACTCCTGGAGGCTGATGATGAACGCGATGAGCGCGGCGATGAACACGCCGTTGCGGACGCCGGGGAAGACGACGTGGACGAAGTTCCGCACGGGGTCCGCCCCCAGATCCCGGCCCGCGTCGCGGAGCGCCCAGTCGAACCGGGAGAACACCGACTGCATGATGAAGAACACGAGCGGCGTCGCCCACAGCGAGTGGGCGATGATGATGCCGAGATACGACTGGTACAGCCCGAGCTGGCTGAGGAACACCAGCAGCGCGATCCCCAGCACGACCGGCGGAATGAGCAGCGGCGCCAAAAGCGTCGGGAGCAGATACCGCGTCGCGTCCGTCTCGATCCCGCGAAGCCCGAACGCGCCGAGCACGCCGAGCACCGTCGAGAGAGCCGCCGTCCCGGTCGCGACGATCAGGCTGTTCTCGATCGCCGCGAGCCACCTGATGTCGTCGGACAGCTCCCCGTACCACCGGAGTGTAACGCCTTCGGGGGGGAACACGAGGGTACCGCTCGCCGTCACCGACGTCCCGACCACGACGACGAGCGGGAGCAACATGAACGCGAGCACCGCCGCGTACGATAGGCGGAACAGTCCGACCTCGATCCGGTCCCTACTCGGCATACTCGAGATCACCCCCGAACCGGCCGAGCACCGCGACGATGATCACGATGGCGACGAGCACGGCCGCGAGCATCAACATCGCGAGCGCGCTCCCCAGCGCCCAGTCGAACTGTCTGAGGACCTGGCGTTCGACCTCGATGGCGAACGTCCGCTCGCGACCGCCGCCGAGCAGCGCCGGGGCGGCGTACGACCCGACGTTCCAGGCGAACGCGATGACCGTGCCGACGACGACGCCGGGCATCGCGTGCGGAACGACGACGTGAACGATCGAGGCGGGACGCGACGCGCCGAGGTCCCGCGCCGCCTCGACGAGTTCCCAGTCCGTCGTCGCCAGCACGCTGTAGATCGCCAGCACGACGTACGGGGTGATCACGTACACCTGACCGAGCAGCGCGCCGACGAACCCCGGCGCGAACTGGAACGGCTCCGCGAGCAGTCCGACGCTCAACAGCGCCTCGTTCACCGTTCCCGTCGGCGTGAGCAGCGGCAGCCACGCGTACGTCCTGATCACGAGCGTCGTCAACAGCGGCAGCACCACCGAGAACAGCAGGACGCCCGTCAGCAGGCCGTCGGCTCGCCAGATGGCGTACGCGTACACGAACCCGATCGTGACGCTGAACACGGTCGCGACGGCCCCGAATCCGAACGAGAAGAGGATCACGTGCCGGAGTACCGACGAGGCGGGAATCGAGAGGAATGCCTCGAGACTCACCGTTCCGGGGACATATGTGCCGTCCGGGGTCGGGCGCGCGAAACTGATCCGCAGCAGTATCAGAAACGGGATCAGAAAGAAGACGAGCATGAACGCGACGAGCGGAAACAGCAGCAGCGAGGAGCTGCCGCGTCGCTCGATCGCGTCCCGCACGGCGGTGCCGACGGACCGCGTCGCCTCACGGCTCATCGTCACCCACCCCCGAGGCGGTTCCCGTCGGCGTCGAACGCGAGCGGCTCGGTCGGGTCCCACCGGAGCGTCACCGACTGTCCCTCGTCGAACTCCTCACCCTCGCCGACCGTCCGCTCGGTAAACACCGGCGCGTCCCCGACGCCGACGACATACCTGACGACCGATCCGCGATAGAGGATCGAGTCGATCGTCCCCGCAACCGCGAGCCGCGAGTCCGTCGTCGCCACCCCGCCGTCCGTGGTTTCGTTCGCCGGCACGAGCGTCAGGTCCTCGGGACGCAGTGACAGCGTCACCCGGTCGCCCGCATCGACTCGCGCTCCGGCGGCCACGTCCGACAGCGACACCGACGCGCCGAGTTCGGTGTCGACCGTCGGCGCCGCGGGCTCGTCGACCGTCGCCGTGACGAAGTTCGTGTCCCCGAGGAACTCCTCGACGAATCGGTTCGTCGGGTCGTCGTACACCTCCCGCGGCTCCCCGATCTGCACGAGCCGCCCGTCGTTCATGATCCCGATACGGTCGGCGATCGTGAACGCCTCGTCCTGGTCGTGAGTGACGTGTACGAACGTCACGTCCAGCCGTTCGTGCAGATCCGTGAGCTCGATCTGCATCCGCTCGCGCAGCCGCTTGTCGAGGTTCGACAGCGGCTCGTCGAGCAGCAACACGCTCGGGTCGGTCACCAGCGACCGGGCCAGCGCTACGCGCTGCTGTTGACCGCCGCTTAACTCCCCCGGGTCGCTGTCCGCGTACTCCGCGATCCGCATCGTCTCGAGCATCTCCCGGGCGCGTCGCTCACGCTCGTCCGCGTCGACGCCCGCCATCTTCAGGCCGAACGCGACGTTTTCGAGGACCGTCTTGTACGGGAACAGGGCCCAGTTTTGAAACACCGTGGAGGTGTCGCGCCGATACGCCGGTACGTCGGTGACGTCCTCGCCGTCGAGCACCACTCGCCCCTCGGTGGGCGTTTCGAGCCCGCCGATCGTTCGAAGCGTGGTCGACTTGCCACAGCCGCTCGGGCCGAGCAGACACAGCAGTTCGCCGTCCCGCACGTCGACGGAGACGTCGTCGACCGCGACGAGGTCGCCGAACCGCTTCGTGATCCCGTCGAGCGAGAGATCAGCCATGGATGGGTGAACACGTGCGTACGGTTCGCCGGCGGACGGGCGCTCGAACGTCCGTCGTGGGGGTCGACGGGGCTGGATCGGATGCGTTCATATCAGGACGTCTGGAGCTCCTGGAAGAACTCGGAGAACTCGTCTTGATACTCGAGGACGTACTCCCAGTCGGGGAACGCGATGTTCCGTGCTTCCTCGTTCGTCGCCGGCAGCTGCGCCTGAAGTTCGTCGGTCGCGTACTCGATATCGGCGTTACAGAACAGTCCCGGATTGTGCTGAGACCACTCGTTTTGCACCTCGGCGTCCAGAAGGAAGTTCAGGAAGTGCTCCGCGTGGTCCCGCCGGTCGGTGCCGCGGACGACACACCAGTGGTTCACGAAGCCGGTGTTATCCTCCGGAGCGAAGTGGCTGAGTCCGTCGATATCCTGGACGTCGTAGTGCGTCTGCTCGAAGTACCACTGCGCCATGTCGATCACGCCGGCCTCGAACAGCTGCCAGATGTCCTCGCCGCTCGTGGCCCACCCCTCGATCGGCCACGAGTCGAGCGTCCCCCTGACGTCGTCGTGAGTCGACTCGTCGTACAGCTCGCCTGCACCGTGGTCTCCCGTTCCGATCGCCGCCGCGTGCATCGGGAACACCCAGAAGCCCGCGTCGATTCCGACGCCCGCCGTGTCCGTCGCCGCCTCCGAGGCGAAGTCGGTCCAGGACTCCGGATCGAAGTCGAGGTCGTCGCGGTAGATCAGCGTCGTCGGCGCTCCGTCGACCGGGACGCCGTGCTCCGTCGGACGGAAGTCGCGATAGTAGTCCATCACCTGATCCAGGTTCGGGACGTTCTCCGTCCGGATCGGCTCGAACAGGTCGTCCTGGCGGCCGACGTGGTAGAACCACCCCTCCGTGATCGTCACGTCGTACGGGGGGTTGTCCTCGGGTGCCGCGCGGATCTCCGAGAGGATCTCGTCCCAGCCGCGCTGGACGACCAGCTGTGTTCCGGTCCGCTCCTCGTACAGCGGCTTGATGTTCTCCTCGAAGCGGTCGGCGTAGTTCCCGCTCCAGATCATCACCTCGAGCGTCTCCCCGGCGAACTCGCCGTCGCCGTCGCCGTTCGAGCCGCCGTTCCCGGTGAGACAGCCGGCGAGTCCCATCGTCGCGCCGGCCGCCGCACCGGAGAGGAACGTCCGTCGATCGCGGATCGAGCGACTGCACGGGGAGTCCCCGTCGGAGCCGTCGGTACCGTTCCGTGACATGACAGCACGTACCTCTATGACGGACCATTATATAGTTTGGGTCGTCGAACGCGACCGCGTCCCGTCGGGTGTCGCCGCGTCGATGCCCTCCCGTGCCGCCCCGCGTGTCGCCGTTGCCTTGCCGCCGTCCTCACGTCGTGGTTCGGGCCGGTCGATACGCCGCCTCGGCGATCTCGAGAAGGTCCTCCGCGTCCGCGTCGCGGGGATTGTCGTGGATCTCGATGGTGTCGAGCGACTTCCCGGCGATCGCTTCCAGGTCGCTCTCGGCGACGCCGAGCGCCGAGAGGCTTCGCGGGAGGTCGACCGACTCGATGAGCGCCTCGACGGCGACGACCGCCTCGCGGGCGGCCTCGGTCTCCGAGAGCCCCGAGACGTCGACGCCCATCGCCGCGGCGACCTCGGCGTAGCGGTCCGGCACCGCCTCGAGGTTGTACCGCATCACCGGCGGGGTGAAGACGGCGATCGCCTCGCCGTGCGGGATCTCCGGATACATGCCGCCGGTGACCTCCGCCAGCGAGTGGATCGCGCCGAAGCCGGCGAAGTTCTCACAGATCCCCGCCACGTTGGAGGCGAACATCATGCGCTCGCGGGCGGCCATCGTTCCCTCCTCGTACGCCTCCACGAGGTTCTCCGTGACCAGTTCCATCACGTTGTACGTGAGCGGTTCGACGAGCGGCGGTCGGGCCGAGGAGACGTGGTTCTCTAGGGCATGTGAAAAGGCGTCGAATCCCGTCGATGCCGTCTGTCGCGGCGGTAGCGACGCCGTCAACTCCGGGTCGACGACGGCGATCTCCGCGCCCAGGTACGGACCGTCGGGATACAGCGGCGACTGCCCGAGCGCCATCTTGAACTCCCGTTGTTCGTCGGTGATCACCGCCCAGTAGTCGACCTCGCTGCCGGTGCCGGCGGTGGTCGGCACCGTGACCAGTGGGAGCGGCTCCGTCTCGATCGGCTCGTCCATCACGTCCGCCGCCGACGACACCTCGTAGTCGGTGAGATCGCCGGGGTTCGTCGCCAGCAGCGACGCGCCCTTGCCGACGTCCATCACGCTGCCGCCGCCGACGGCGACGATGGCGTCCGCGCCCGCGGACTCGAGCGCCGCGCTCGCCTCGCCGACCATCGCGGTCGTCGGGTTCGGCTCGACGCCGTCGTAGACGGCGTACTCCACGCCCGCCGAGGAGAGCGACTGCTCGATGCCGTCGATGAGCCCGGCCTCAACGATGCCGCCGTCGGTGACGACGAGTACGGAGTCCCACGCCTGTGAGTCGACGAGCGGGCCGACCCGATCGCTGGTGCCGTTGCCGAACTCGACCCAGATCGGAAACGTCAGCGTGTACTCGCCGAAGCTCATCGACGACACCTCCGTCCGGACGCCGACGCGGGCGTGATCTCAGTCGCGATCCGATCGATGGACGCTCCCCAGTAGCTGCTGTGTGTTCGCGTTCGCATCTCGTTTGGGAATCTCCCCCACCATTCAAAAAAGTACCTCCCGGTCGCCCGGAAACGGTCGGCGTTCGCTCGATGCCCGACGACGAGTCCCGCCCCCCGCGTGAACCCACGAACGCACGCCGCGTCATCTCGGGCGCGAGTCGCGCAGTCGACGTTTCGTGAACTCCTTATAAACCCGCGTGAACGGTCGGATGTGGCCTTATAAACCGGAAGCAACATGCCCAGGATGTTCCGCGGTCGGCGCGCGCCGCGAGCGGGCCGGAGGCCCGCGAGCGACCGCGCGAGGGAGGAGGCGGGCCGCCGCGATGCGGTGCGGTCCG
>LFFM01000352.1_pt1 | contig 31541 bp, 28 predicted proteins | sample 643131 | NCBI WGS metagenome assembly LFFM01 (sample SAMN03777445, study PRJNA286221) | soda lake metagenome | biome: soda lake; feature: Kulunda steppe; material: water; isolation source: sample Tc-Br brine of Tanatar trona crystallizer | place: Russia: Kulunda steppe | collected 2011-07
GCCACGCCCACTGGTATTTCGAGGGAGTTGACCCTGCGTCTGCGAAGGGGAAGGAGTAGGCTCTCGAGTGGGTCGCGGTTCGTCAAATCGCTACAGCCCGATGAGCCCCATCAGGAGAAAAAAGAGGCCAAATCCGGCCAGGACGATACCGCTCAGCAGTGCCACGAACGGGGCGAACGCGTCGACCCGCCGGCCGGCCTGGACGAGTGCGGCAGGATAGATCACGACCCACGCAGCGATCCCGCCGAAGAAGCCAACGAGTAGGGCGAGACTCCCTGTTTCCACGAGGAATGTCCCTGTCAGTGCGTCACCGAGTGCGGGAAGGTGGGCGAACACGTCGAGGGTTCCGGGTTGAACCAGGCCCACGCCGACGGTCAGCCAGAACCCGATCTGGTACGGATTGGTGATTGAGAGCGCGAACGCCTTTTGAAACCCTCGAGCGTCGCCGTCGTCGCCGTCGGTGAACGCGGCATCACGCGCTCCTCGCCAGGCATCGAGGGCGAAGACGAGCATCAAGAGCCCTCCGAGGAGGTACAACACGGTCTCGAGGCCGGTGATGCTATCGACGAGCGTTGCGACGCCGGCGAACACCAGGAGAAAAAAGAGGATGTCAGCGAGCATCGCCCCGACGCCCGCCTTGAAGCCAGCAGTCCACCCCCGGAGGACGCTCTCTTCGGCGATAATGGCGTTCATTGGACCTGGCGGTGCGGCGAGGGCGATCCCGAAGACGACACCGGCGGTGAGCGAAACGAGGGTGGCCGACACGAGTTGCTGTCTCTCGCCGTGCCAGCACGAAAAGGCAATCGAACGAACTCCAATCAGCGCGACGAACCATCGATACTTAGGTACTCTCGCTCGAATCACCGCTTATGACACCGGCAGCGACGGACGACGCTGAGGCGACGGATCCCGTTGGTGCAGACGGTCCGTCCGACGATGGCGTCGATTCGACCACAGAAAGCGACGACACGAAGACGACTCGAGACCGATACACCCGAAAGCGTTGTGCCCTCATCACGGGCTGTTCCTCTGGTATCGGACGCGCCACGGCCGAGGCCTTCCTCGCGGAGAACTGGCAGGTGGTCGCCACTGCACGCAACCCGGCCGATATCGACGACCTCGAGGAGGCGGGCTGTACGACGATGGCACTCGACGTGACGGACGGGGACCAGGTCGCTCGAGTGGTCGAACGAACGGTCGAGATCGGTGGGGCGATCGATTGCCTCGTCAACAATGCAGGATACGCTAAGCTTGGCCCGCTCGAGGACGTCCCGACTAGTGAGGTCCACCGCCAGTTCGAGGTCAACGTCTACGGCCCACACCGTCTCACGCGGACGGCGTTGCCGCACATGCGAGCCCAGGAGGACGGGCGAATTATCAACGTCTCTTCGGTGCTTGGGCGCATCGCCGTCGCCGGGACAGGCGCCTACGCTGGCTCGAAACACGCCCTCGAAGCGATGAGCGACGCCCTCAGGGCCGAAGTCGAGGGATTCGATATCGAGGTCGTCGTGGTCGAACCGGGGCCGGTCCAGAGCGAATTCGAAGAGCGTGCCCAGGATGAGGTGCCCGAGGAACGCACGGCGGCGTATGCTCCGCTGTACGACCTGTTCGAGGATACCCAACTCGTTGGCGGTGGTGGTCCGCTCGCCGTCGAACCGTCTGCCGTCGCAGACGCCATCGTCCACGCGGGGACCTGTCCGGAGCCCCCGGCACGGTATCCTGTCGGGGCCGTGGCGGAGTACGGACTGTACGCCCGATTCCTTCCTGACAGGCTGCGTGATGCAGCGTATGGACTGATTCAGAAGCTCGCCTGACCACAGGCCTTGGTACCTTGAACCCTGATGTTTGACCCACTCCCTCCTGATGAAACCCCTGCCCACCAAACCGCCCTCGAGTGCCTCGAGGCGGGGATCCAGGCCGCCCATCCGTCGACGGTGATCGACGACGCGGTTTCACTCGAGGGTTTGACCCTCCGGATTGCTGGTGAGACGTACACCCTCGACGAGTTTGACCGTGTGCTCGTGCTCGGTGGCGGCAAAGCCGCGGGGGAGATGGCTATTGCGCTCGAGGGAGTCCTCCTCCCGGCGCTCGAAGATGGCCGAATCGCCTGTCTGGAAGGAGATGTCGTGGCGAGTGCCCGAGCGGAAACGTCCGCCATTGACGTGCAGGTTGGTGACCACCCAACGCCTACGCAGCGGAATGTTGAAGCTGCAAACACCGTGCTCGAGCGTGCTGGGGACACAACGGCTGACGACCTCGTCCTCGTCGTTCTCAGCGGCGGAGCCAGCGCGTTATTGTGCGCACCGCCGCCCGACATCCCGCTCGAGGCCCTTGCCTCACTCACCGACGAGTTACTCGCGGCTGGTGCCGCAATCGGGGAAATAAACGCCGTCCGTAAACACTGTTCAGCGATCAAGGGTGGCCACCTGGCGCGCGTGCTCGAGCCAGCAACGCACGTAACCCTGGCCATCAGTGACGTGGTCGGTGACGATCCATCGGTGATCGGAAGCGGGCCGACCGTCGGGGACGAAACCACCTACGGCGATGCCGTGGCTGTCCTCGAGCGGTACGATATCGAGCCCCCGCCGGCGATCGAAACACACCTCGAGCGTGGGCTCGAGGGCTCACGCGAGGAGACGCCGGACTCCGACTCACTCACGAGCCCGTGGCACTGTCTGGCGACGACACGAACCGCACTCGAGGCGGCGAAGGACGAAGCGCTCGAGCGTGGTTATGACGTCTGCATCCTCTCGAGTCGGATCCGCGGTGAAGCCCGGACCGTTGGGGATGTTCACGCCGCAATCGCAGCGGAGTGTGTCCAGGAGGGTGATCCGATTGCTTCCCCGGCGGTCTTCCTCTCCGGTGGCGAAGTGACGGTGACGGTCGACGGCCCCACCACAGGCACGGGCGGCCCCAATCAGGAACTCGCCCTCGCGGCCGCCCTCGAGTTGCGCTCGCTCGCCCATAGCGACTGCACGGCAGTCCTCGCATCGGCCGACACCGACGGAATCGATGGACCGACACACGCCTGCGGTGGTATCGTCGACACGGATACGGTCGATGGTGATAAAACGGCGAGGCGCGTCAGGAACGCCCTGAATCGACACGATTCGACGACACTGCTCGAGGAGCTGGATGCACTACTCGAGACGACGACGGGATACACCGGAACCAACGTCAACGACCTGCGAGTGATGGTCGTTCAGCCGACCGACTGACGGTGGAATGTGAGCGTCCAGAGCGTCCCACCAACCACTGACAGCCCCGTCGCTGCGAGGGTCCCGAACTCGATGACGGCTCCCGCGTGAGTGGTACGTTCGTGCCGGAACAGGAACCAGGTGGATTCCGGCACCCCGAGCATCACGGTCCCATCGGCGAACGCCAGGGCGAGAAACACCAGGGCGACGAGCGTTGTGACCAGGACGGTCACGGTAACCCCTGCACCCACCAGAAACGGGTAAACAACGGTACCGTAGATGCCGTCGGTCTGGTTCGAGCCGTAGATGCCGATTGCATCCGTGTCGGGCTCTTCAGCGGCTGGGGATACCGGCCCGACCGTCACCGAAGCCGGATACGTCGGGAGGCGGGCAGCGAGCCAGCAATCTCCGACTGAACCGGCGGCGTTGACCGCTGCCAACACGAGCGGCCACGATGATTCGAGGACGATGGCTGCCCCGATACCCGCGACCGAAATCACGACCAGCGGTGAGAGGAGTACCACGAGCATCTGGTTCCTCGAGTACCGTTTCTCACTCTCTACGTAGGCGTACGGAAACACGAATCGGGAACGCTGTATCCCGTACCCCGGACGACCACCGTAGCGAGCCAGCGCGAATCCATGGATGAGTTCGTGAGGGACGGTGATGAGGAGCGCACCGAGGACGAGCACCCCGGCCTCGAGTGGGGTCGGCAGGTCCGTCTGTGTGAGGACGATCGGCTCGAGAGACTGTCCGCTCGCCCAGGCGGCGACACTGGCGAACGTGTATAACGCGAGGAAGAACGCCACACAGGAAACGACGAGCCAGCGACCAGCCCTCGGTCGTGTCGTCGCGAGTGTGTCGGTCAGGGTGGCCGTAGCCGGTGCTTCAGTGTGTTTTGGGTCTGGGCCTGCTTCCCGCTCATCGTCTCGCTCGGGCGTCCGGGCTGGGTTCCGTCTCGAGGGGTCGTCACTCGGCGACACGATTCGACTGGCTGAGAGTTGGTGACCGTGCGGTTAGCCGTGTCGGTTTTCGACTGACTGATTGGTCGGCAGCGACGACACTCTCACCCGTCGCTACCTGAACCAAAGGCTAAAGAGTGAATCAGCCCAATATTCCAGCAATGACTATCATTCGTCTATTGCGGAGGGATCTATCGTGGGTGTCGAAATAACCGAAACCACCGTTACCGATGAGGAGTTCGAAAAAATGCGGTCGTTCGTTTTCGAATACCTCGCTGCCAGCGTCGAAAAGGAAGACGAGGGTGGCCGAATGCGGTGGTACCCCTGGCACTCCGCGGAGTATCGTCACAACCACATCCTGAACGTCGTCAATCTCGCGACTGAAATCGCCGAAAACGAAGGGGCCGACGTCGACGTCACCCGCGTTGGAGCCATCTTCCACGACGTCGCGAAACTCGAGACGGATCAGGAACTGCACGCCGAAGCCGGTGCTCGCGTTGCTCGCGAGTATCTGAACGCACAGGGCGACTACCCCGAATCGTTCATCGACCAGGTCTGTCGAGCCATCGAATACCACTCCTATCAGGGTGACCTGACGGACCTCTCACTCGAGGCCCAATGTATCATCGAAGCCGACTTGCTCGATAAGATCGGTGCCAACGGAACGGCCCTGATGCTCCTCCGAATGGGCTACGAAGCCCGCACACACATGGAGGCTGACGAGATGGTCGAACGCGTCCTCGAGCGTGGGTTGGAAGCAGCAGCTAGGGTTCGGAGCGACACCGCAGAGAGCATTGCCCACCGGCGACTCAAGCGCGTCAAGTGGTTTAGCGAGTGGCTCGAAGACGAAATCGCTGGCCTGTAGCGTTTCCACCCGCGTGGGGCGTTCCGGAACTGAGACACGCTCCTCGCCGAGAACGGTACCACTTTCAGTCCTCACTGCCGAGAGTTTACTAGGTATGACTTTCGTCACTCGAGAGCGGGTTCCGGCACTGACCGCCGTCTTGTCAGTTGTCTCACTGGCGTTAGTGTTCGGTGCGGCGGGCGGACAGATTCCATCGACCGCGGTTCCGACGGTCCCCGAGTGGGTACTCGACGGTATCCCAACGGTCAACGTCGTCATTAGCTTGCTCGCGATCGGGACGATCGCCGGCGGCTGGCGGGCGATCAGGCGGGGAAATGTCTCCCGACACAGAGCGTTGATGATCACCTCGCTCATTTTGTTCGCAGCCTTCCTGGTACTCTACCTGTATCGCCTGGTCGCTATCGGTGGCTCCCAGCCATTCCCGGGCCCCGAAACGATCGAACGGTTCGTGTATCTCCCTTTCCTTGCCGTGCACATTCTCCTCGCTGTCATCTGCATTCCACTCCTCTACTACGTCGTCCTGTTGGCAGCGACGCACTCGCCGCGAGAACTGACCCAGACCCGACACGCGACCGTCGGTCGTGTCGCGGCCTCGCTGTGGCTCATCTCGTTTGCGATGGGAGTCGTGGTCTACCTCCTGCTCTACGTCTTTTTCTGACTACTCGACACTCGAGGGTTGGTCTTTCACTACACGTGACTGGTCGGAGACGACCGATCGTCGGCAGTCGCCCACAGGGAGAAGCCACCGGGCTGACCGACGGACGACGATACTGATGTGACTTGAGGCGCGGGAGGAGGTCACTGCCCACAACGGCTATACGGGACCCTTGACAATGAAGTCAATATGACCGATGGACCACGTGTACTCGCCGTTGGTCGGGAGACTACTGTTGGACGTTCCCTGCAGACCGCGACCATCGAGACAGTCCCTGGAGCGGCTGCGGCACTCGAGCGGGTTTCTGGCGAGTACGACGGGGTCCTTAGTGCGGCCGACCTTCCCGACGGCGACGGACTCTCGTTGCTCGAGGAGGTTCGAGACCGGTGGCCAACACTGCCTGTCGTACTGGTAACTCCTGAGCCTGACCCCGACCTGGCCGTTCGTGCCGCACACGCTGGCGTGGTATACCTTCCACAGCAGGATGAGTCGAGGGACCCAGCAGTGCTCGATATGTTAACTGCAGATCCACCCGCACATGAGGCGGAAGCTGAAACGAATCGTCCACGACCGGCCGGTAGCTTGGGCACTCCCGAATTGTCGACCGGACCGTCTCTCAACACGCAGGATGAGCTTTTTTACGTCCTCGATTCGGAGGGGATGTTTATTCGATGGAACGACGCTCTCCATCGAACGACGGGGTACAGTGAGGCCGAACTGGAACAGATGCACGTCACCGAGTGCTTTCCACCGGACGAACGATCACGCGTCCTCGAGGCCATCGAAACCGTCCTCGATGGTGGACAGACCACGCTTACCGCCGATCTCGTAACGGCAGTCGGGGACCGGATTTCCTATCGGTTCAGCGTCTCCAGCGTGACAGACGGACACGGGTCCATCGTCGGTGTGGCCGGAACTGGTCGGGACAGCCATCACTCAGATGCACATACCCAGATGATTATGGACCTTCACGAAGCGGCCGCAGAGCTGGCTCGCTGCCACACGAAGGCGGCTATCTTCGAGGAGACGATCGAGGCAGCTGAGACGCTGCTCGGATTCGAGCAGGTAGCCGTACTCGTGGAGGACGACGAACAGCTCGTACTCGAGGCCTGTTCGGACGAATTCCCCGCCGAGAGACTGCCTCGACTGTCCCTGGACGAGGGGATTGCCGGACACTCCTTCCAAACCGGGGATTCGATACGGGTCGACGATATCGATACCGTTCCCGAGGGAGACCCCGGCTCGAGTAACATTGTGTCAGTGATCAGTGTACCGATCGATCAGACGGGGGTTTTACAGGTGACTGATCCTCGAAAGCGAGCGTTCGATGACCGGGATCTCGAACTGGCAAAACTGCTCGTGACCCACGTCGAAAACGCGATTCAACAGGTCGAGCGAGCCCGTGCGCTGGAGCATCTACAGGAAGCGTCGGTTGAACTCTATGGGGCCGATTCGGCCAGCAATGCGTACGATATCCTCATCGATTCTGCCGTCGAAATACTCGGTTTCGACTGGTGTGCGGTCGCTGAGCCCGCTCCTGACGAACCACGGTTTATGATTCGCGCCGTCTCGGCGGGTGCACCAGTCGAGACCGACGAACGGACGCTCGGCCTGGACGAAGGCGTCACGGGAAAAGTCTATCAGACGAAGTCGCCCCGGGTGACTGAAACTGCAGGGTCTGATCCGGACGGACAACCAATCGATGACTCTATCCGATCGGGATTGACCGTGCCGATCGGCGAGCGTGGGGTCTTTCAGGCTGTCGCAGCGCACCGGGGGGCGTTCGACACCGATGATTTACGTCGGGCAGAACTCCTCGTCGCCGCGTTCCTCACCGCGCTCGAGCGGATCGAACACCGGAGCGAGCTCGAGGCGAAGAACGAGCGACTCGAGGAATTTACCTCGGTCGTCTCTCACGACCTTCGGAATCCGCTAAACGTCGCGACCGGTCACCTGGAGTTAGCCAGCGACGGTTTCGAGAACGACCACCTCGAGTACGTCCGTGAAGCGCTCGAGCGTGTCGACGTCTTGATCGAGGAACTCCTGGCGCTCTCACGGAGCAGCGAACCCGTCGAGGAAACGACGGCTGTCGCCCTTGCTGGCCTCGCAGAAGCCTGCTGGCGTGGGGTTCCGACTCGATCGGCGACGCTCGAGATCGACACGGATATCGGGATTCGGGCCAACCGGAGCAGACTTCGGCAGGTGCTCGAGAACCTCTTTCGAAACGCAGTGGATCACGGTGGGGAGGCAATCACGGTGCGAGTCGGCTCCCTCGAGGACGGCTTTTACGTCGAGGATGATGGTGTCGGCATTCCGCTCGAGCAACACGAACACGTGTTCGAACGGACATACACGACGAGCAGCGATGGGACCGGATTTGGCCTCTCCATCGTCCGGGACATCTGTGAGTCACACGGCTGGGAGATCGAACTCGAGCCGACGACGAGTAGAACACGGTTCGAGATTACCGGCGTCGAGTTCGTCGACTAACCCGATCCTCTCAGACGGATTACTGTAACGGTTTACCGGCGCGACCGCCGGACTGGACGCGCTTGCGCCGGAAATGACTTCCAGTAAACCGTCTCAGTCGTCGGCTTCGAGCGTCGCCCCACCAATCTGGGGTCTCGAAACGTCCCGATCGGTTGGCTCGCCCTCGATATCGTACGGATATTCGCCGGTGACACACCCCATACAGAGGTCGCTGCGATCGCTCTCGAGGACCTCGGCGACGGCCTCGGGTGAGAGGTATGCGAGGCTGTCGGCGTCGATGGCCTCGCCGATCTCGGGGATGGTCTTATCGGAGGCAATCAGCTCCTCGCGGGTGGCCATATCGATGCCCATGTAACACGGGGCGACGATCGGTGGGGCGCCGATGCGCATGTGGACTTCCTCCGCACCGCAGTCTTTCAGCAGGGCAACGAGCTGTGTCGAGGTCGTCCCGCGAACGATCGAGTCGTCGATCAGCGTCACCGTCTTCCCCTCGACGGTGGAGGTGATCGGATTGAGCTTGAGCCTGACGGCCCGTTCCCGTTCGTCCTGGGTCGGCATGATAAACGTCCGGCCGACGTACCGGTTTTTCATCAATCCCTCGGCGAACTCGACGCCGGTATCGTCTTCATCACGAGGGTCGCCGTCGGCAGTCGTCTCGTCGGCGGCGTCAGCATACCCCGACGCGAACGCCCGTCCGGAGTCAGGAACCGGCATGACGACGTCCGTTTCGACGCCGCTTTCTTCCCACAGTGCCCGCCCCAGTTTCCGTCGGGCTTCGTAGACGAGCGTCCCGTCGATCCGTGAGTCCGGCCGAGCGAAGTAGACGTGTTCGAAGAAACAGTGTGCCGTGTTGTCGGCCTCGACCAGCTGGTAGGAGTCGAATCCCGATCCGTCTTCCTCGAGGACGACCAACTCCCCCGGTCGAACGTCACGTACGAGCTCGCCGTCGAGGGTATCGATCGCGGCGGACTCCGAGGCGATCATGTATCCATCCTCGAGTTTGCCGATACACAGCGGCCGGTTCCCCTGTGGGTCGCGAACACCGAGTACCGTCTCGTCGTGCATGATGGTCAGTGAGTACGAGCCGTGGATCCGCTGCATGGTTCGTTTGACCGCTCGAATCAGGTCGCCCTCGAGGAGGTTCCGTGCGAGGTCGTGGGCGATGACCTCCGTGTCCCCATCCGAGGTGAACGCGTGGCCCATGCCCGCGAGTTCGTCCCGAATTTCGGTGGCGTTGACGAGGTTCCCGTTGTGGCTCAACCCGAGTGAGCCCGATTTGAACGACACGGAAAACGGCTGGGCACAGCAGGAGTCGACGCTTCCGGCGGTGGGGTAGCGGACGTGGCCGATGCCGGCCGTCCCATTGAGCGACTCGAGGTCAGCCTCGTCGAAGACATCGCCGACGAGTCCCATTTCGACGTGGCTGTGTTGCTGGAAGCCATCGTGGGTGACGATCCCTGCTGACTCCTGACCGCGGTGCTGGAGCGCGTAGAGGCCATAGTATAGCGGTCGTGCGGCGTTTCGACCGTCGAATGCGATCCCGATAACCCCGCACTTCTCGGTCATCCCTGTTCGCCGGGGTGTCCTGCCCCGCCCATCAGTCATGTGGAGACGTAGTGGGAGCAGTCGATAAAAAGGCTCGTGTTTGTGGTTGGATCCGTCTCCTTCTGTGAGAGAAATACACACGTCTGTGTATATGTCTCCTCGCTCGAGGTTGTGACTCGAGACAAAATATTTAGGTAAGTCAACAAAATAGCCATCTCCATGTCGCGACCCGACGATGTCCTCTTTCGCGCTCGGTTAGGGACGTTCGCCCTCCTCCGAAAGGTCCTCCCCATCGTGTTGCTGGTGTTTTTATTGGTCTGGCCGATGGCCGTGTTCAACACCGCCTGGGCAGGGGTGCTTGGCTGGGCGAGTTTCTTCATTGGACTGTTCGTCCTGTGGATCGCTCAGGATATTCCTCTCTATCCAGCCCACACGTTCGGCGTCGAACACCGTGTCGACGAGGACACGTTCGATGGGCCACGGAAACACTGCGCTGAATGTGCCACCACCTGTACGCAAGGCCTCCGCCGACGCTACACCAGACAGGTCGTCTGTTTCGGCGTCCCACTGCACACCCTCGAGTGGGGAATCAACGACTACTGTCTCGAGTGTGCGCGGCCCGGAGGCGGTCCCGGTGTTGAGGACGGGTCCCGCGTCAACCGTGTCCAGCCCAACGACCGGAGTGCCGAAAGCGAACTCGAGCGTGCGTTCGATCGGTCGTAGCTGCCACGAAGGGAACACGGATCGTGCTCGTGCTCACCGTCTCCCCCGCATGCTGACAGTGATTCCAGGCGGAATCTTTTACCGCATCAGCAGAATACCCCGCCCCATGTCACGCCCCGACGACGTCCTCTTTCGTGCTCGAGTGGGGACGTTTGCCCTCCTTCGGAGCGTCCTCCCCCTCCTCCTGTTGGTGTCGTTGTTAGTGTGGCCCATGTTCGTCTTCGACCCTCCCCTGGCGGGGGTGCTTGGCTGGGCCGGTCTCTTCATCGGACTGTTCGTCCTGTGGGTCGTCCGGGACGTCCCACTCTATCAAGCCCACACGTTCGGCATCGAAGAGCGTCTCGACGACACGACGTTCGATGGGCCACGAACACAGTGTGTGGCGTGTTCTACCGCCTGTACCCAGGGGCTCAGACGACGCTACACCAGACAGTTCGTCTGCTTTGGCGTCCCGATACACACGCTCGAGTGGGGGGCCAACGACTACTGTCCCGAGTGTACGCTCTCAGGCGACGGTCTCGGTGTTCATAGCGACGCACACGAGGGCAACGAAAAGACCAACAGTGAGGGCACCGACTTCGAATTCGAGGGAGCCTCCGACCGATCATGACGACCCGACCGAGGAGTGTGGACCGTTCACTGCATAACGTCTTCCAGTGGCTCGTGTTCGGGCTGTTGTGGGCCTGGATCGTGATCTCGGTGACCGTCGTGCCGGGACTCGTTGGACTGTGGTGGCTCGGCCTCCTTCTCGGATCGGTTGGCCTCCTCGTCGCTTGGCAGGCTGCGAAGGCGACCACACACCCGATCACGACCATTGGACGCAAGCGCGAGGTCACGCGATGGGCCATCGACACCCAGGATCGATCCTGTGACGTCTGCGGTGGGAGTGCTGCTGGTGGCGAAGGGCGTCGGTATGCCAGTCGAACGGTACTCTTTGGAACGACGATTGCCGTCGATGCGTGGGGGGAGAACGTCTACTGTCCGGCCTGCCTCGAGCGTGAAGCTCGTGGGGCGGACCTGGACCTGGAACACGGAAACGAAGATGATGCCGTCGCTGGGCCCAGCACACCCAGGGAGAACCGCGACCCGGAGCCGTCACTCGAGTCTTAGTCTTCGTCTTCCTCGAGGTAGTGGCCAGCCAGTAAGTCGACACGGTCTCTGGTCTCATCAGGAATCGATGCAGTGGGCGTGTTGATCGTTCCTTCGAGCGCCGACCACGCCTTGCTTTCGAAGTCCTCTGGCATTGTCCGGATCGCTTCCTCGATGACGGCGTTGATCGACGCCTGGTTCGCGGCGGCGTTCTCGAGCACCTCCTCGAGGGTGACTTCACTGTCCGCTTTCCAGACGTCGTAGTCGGTGATGCCGGTGACGGTCGCGTAGCTCAGCTCGGCCTCGCGGGCGAGCTTTGCTTCGGGGATCGTCGTCATGCCGACGACGTCCCATCCCTGGGCCCGGTAGAACTCGCTTTCGGCTTTCGTCGAGTACTGTGGCCCCTCGATGCAGACGTACGTCCCGCCCTTTTGCACGGTGGTATCGGTGGCTGTCTCAGCCGCCTCCGCGAGGTGGTCGACCATCGTCGGACAATAGGGATCGGCAAACCCCATGTGGACAACCATCCCATCCCCAAAGAACGTTGGCTGACGGTGTTTCGTCCGGTCGAAAATCTGATCCGGCACGACGAGTGCCTGTGGTGGCAGGTCTTCACGCAGGCTGCCAACCGCGTTGGTCGAGATGACGCGGTCGACGCCTGCTGCTTTCAGTGCGTAAATGTTCGCGCGGTAACTCGCCCCAGTCGGCGTATGTTGGTGGTCCTCGCCGTGTCGGGGTAAGAACACGACGTCTTCGCCGGCGAGTTCACCCCTCGTTAGATCGTCACTCGGGTCGCCGTATGGGGTCGTCACCGATTCGGTCGTCACGTTCTCGAGTGGCAGTGCTTCGTAGATTCCGCTGCCGCCAATGACGCCAATGGTCATACTCCAAACTCGCGTGTGACCGACCTAAACGGTGTGGATTTGTCGAGGTGAGCCGGTATGGGACACGCTATCAGCTGTGACGAACGTTCAAATACACTGGGTGCTATTTCGATTCGTAATGTCTCCTGAGGCCGACGACGGACCGCCACTCGAGGAGACTGAGACGTCACGGACGACGCCTGAGGCGGGTTCGGACGCTGATACACGCCCCTCGAACCTCACCGACGGTGATCTCGTTCGTCCGATGTTCTATCTGGCCTGGCCACTCGTCCTGATCCAGTTACTCCAGGTTGCCTACAACGTCGGGGACACGTTCTGGCTGGGCGCGCTGTCGCCAGACGCAGTTGGTGCCTTGAGCCTCGCGTTTCCGCTCATCTTCTTTCTGATCTCGATCGGCGGCGGATTTACCGCCGCTGGCGCGATTTTGATCGCCCAACATACGGGTGCAGATAGCGGCAAGGGTGGGCTCATCGCCGGACAGACGCTCTCGTTCATCACGCTCGTTGCCATCGCCGTCGGGGTGATCGGCTATGTTGCGACCGACCCGATGCTCGCGCTGTTACCCGCTACCGGCGACACTGAAGCCGTTCTGATACCGATGGCAGCCGAGTACATGCGCGTCTTCTTCCTCGGCGCACCCTTTTTGTTCGGCTTTTTCATCTTCGTCTCGTTGATGCGAGGCTACGGCAACACGCGCGCGCCGATGCGGGTGATGGTCGTCAGCGTCGTGATCAACCTCGCTATCGACCCGCTGCTCATTTTTGGCGTCGGGCCGTTTCCCCGCCTCGAGATACAGGGCGCTGCCGTCGCGACCGTCTTCTCACGCGGCGTGGCGACGATGATTGGGCTCTACATCCTGTTTTACACCGACGTGGGGCCGACGATCGAGCGCGGTCACCTCGTGCCCCGTCTCGAGTACGTCTCGAAAATCACCCGACTTGGCGTGCCGACGGCGCTCGAGCAGTCGATGAGTTCGCTGGCGATGATCGCGATGACAGCGATGGTAGCGACGTTCGCCTCGCCGGTTGTTGCGGCGTACGGTCTCGGAAACCGCCTCATCTCGCTTGCGTTCCTCCCGGCGATGGGAATGGGGCAGGCGACCGACACGATCGTCGGGCAGAACCTCGGTGCGGGGAAGGCAGACCGTGCCGAAAAAGCGACCTGGATCGCCTCCGGGGTCATCGCGGTGATCATGCTCGGGGCGACGGTGATCGCCTTCGCGTTCACCGAACCGATCGTCGCGGTGTTCATGACCTCGGGTGCAGCGGGGACTGCCGAAACCATCCACTACGGCACGGTCTATCTCCAGATCGCGGCAGCAATGTTCGTCTTCATGGGAGTCTTACAGGTCATCCTCGGCGCGTTTCGCGGAGCCGGCAACACCAAGACCGCGCTCGTTTTCTCGGTCGTGACGCTCTGGATCGCTCGGGTGCCCGTGAGCTATTACCTCATTTTCGTCGCCGGCTGGGGAACGACGGGCATCTGGATCGGCGTCGTTGCGGGCGACGTCGTCGGCGCGGTGGCCGCTATCGCCTGGTTCACACGCGGCACCTGGAAAAACGCGATCGTGGAGACCCCTGAAGACGAGGAAACCACTGAAGAACCCCTCCCAGAGCACGAAGAAATGCCAGTCGAACCGCTCGAATAACCCGGTCGTCTGCAGGAATTACACGCCGTCGCATCATACTGTTGATTGTACCTGTGTAACGATTCTCGCCACCCGGGTAGGTAAGACTCGTGAACGACTGACAGCCGACAGTGTCAGTCGACGAGGGCCCACTCACCAGGCGTCGTCATCGTCACGACCTCCCGGCGTTCCATCTCGGTCAGAATTTCCGTCAAACGGTTTGGTTGCGCGATTTCCATCCCGATCCGGTCGACCTCGTGATACTCCTTGAGATAGTGTCGGATATCACGCTTCGAAAAGGCGTCCTCGTCAGCCTTTGCCATGACACCCGAGATGAGGTCGACCATGTCCTCGATGAAGTTCCACGGATACACGACCCACGCCCACTCCTCGAGTTGCTCACCGACGTAGTCCGGTTCGAACTCGCTGGTCTGGAGCAGTTGCAGGGTTGCGGTGCGGACTTCACCCGCCTCGCGGTCCTCGACGTACTCCTGTGCGCGTTTGATTGAGCCACCCGTGTCGGCGATATCGTCGATGATGAGGACGTCTTTTCCCTCGACGCTGCCTTCCGGCATTGGGTATCGGATGGTCGGCTCCCCTGATTTCTCGGCGGTGCCGACGTAATGTTCCATCTTGAGACTCGTCAGGTCGTCCATCCCGAGGAAATCACAGATACAGCGGCCAGCGAACCAGCCACCTCGAGCGAGGGCGACGATGACGTCCGGTTCGAATTCGTCCCGTCTGACGTCATCGCTGACGTCCCGACAGAGACTGTAGATGTACTCCCAGTTCGTAATTGTGCATTTGAATTCGTCCGGCAAGTCGGACATGTCTGGCTACCTCGTTCGTGACGAGACGGGGAGCCCTCTTAAGTCGGCTGATACCCATCGTCCGCTCCGGTTCCTCGAGGGTGTTCCCGCGGTCGATTACACCGCCGGGCTACTGTCGCTCCCGCGGTGAATTCGACGTCCGTTCGTCGGCGATAACGGTCACCGTCACCGCCCCACAGGGACACTCATACACCCCTCGAGTGCCCGCAGCTGTCGTCATGGATAACCGGAACTGGTCGTCCTCGAGCGGGCGATGGCAGCGATCACAGACACGGGCAATCGTCTCGAGCATACCCATTGTCGCTGCCGACACTACCTTAAGCTACGCCAACAGGGGAGTGAAAGTGAAAGTAAACACGGACCCCAGGGGCTGAACGGCCCACTCTCAGGGAGGGTCGTGCACACAGTGCGTCGGAACACCTATTTGGCCCCCGTTCACTGGTGGGTGATAATGGCTGGCAAGTGGATGGCTGGTGTGGCCGATACACCGTCGAAATCGAGCCCCCCGAGCGTCGATTCCTGGACAACGGTCTCGGTCCCGGGTCGACCACACGCACTCGCTGATCGACTCGAGGGCGGTGATACACTCGTCTACCGAACCTCGTTTGTCGATCCACGTTCGAGCGCGACAGAGCGAACCCACCTGGCCTTTCGTGGAGCGCCAGGACTCGAGGCAGTCTGGATAAACGGTGAGCGACGGGAGGTTGAGCGGACGCCATACTACGTCGAGACCGTCCTCGAGTTCGACCCGGAACCGGAAAACGAACTGTTCGTCTGCTTTGACGCCGGCTACGTGCCACCGGGTATTTTTTCGACGGACATGGTCTCCCGTCTCTGGTCACTGCCCGGACTCTGGTGGGGTGTCGACATCCGGATCAGTCCCGCCACGTTTCTCGAAACGGTGGCCGTTCGTCCTCGCGTAATCGAGGAGCGAGCAGCAATCGACGTCGAGCTTACCGTCGACGTCGGCGATGTCTCCGCGCTCGATGATGCGGTCACGCTCTCGCTTCGCCCCGACGGATTCCGTGGCGGGGGCACGATGTCACGGGTTCCAGTTGCTGGAAGAGTCGGTGAGAAAGTGCACGCGTCCACGACACTCGAGGTTCGCGACCCATCCCTGTGGTGGCCTCGTGAACACGGGGAGCAGCATCAGTACACAATACGGGCGAAACTTGGGGACGACGCGGTCGAACGGACGGTCGGCTTGCGCACCGTCGAACGAACCGAGGACGCGTTTCTCGTGAACGGACAGCCCGTTCGTGGACGGGGGCTCGAGCGGCGTCCTAGTGCGGATCCGGCCGCAGACGTCGAGCGGGCCCTCGAGGCCAATGCCACGCTGCTCCGCGTGCGTGGGCACGCCCCACATCCCGATCTGTACGAGGCGTGTGACGAGGCGGGCTTACTCGTCTGGCAGGACGTTCCAGGGCTCACCCCCGATACTGCAAAGCCAGCGCGCGTACAGGAACTCCTCGAGCGATACTGTGTCCACCCGAGTCTCGTCGCGCTCGGCTTGCTCGACGAACCGGTCGATCCGTTCGCCTCCGCGCTCGGCCCTGGCCCCCTCGCCAGACTGACCTACCGGTGGCGATCCTGGCGTGCGGCCATCGACGACGGTATCGCTGACCCGCTCGTCGACGTCGTCCCGGAGACACATGCTACTATTCCGACCACTGGCCCGCCTGGAACCGGTGCCACGGCGACGACGCTCTTTCCCGGCTGGCGATACCTTCGAATCGCCGATATCGAGCCGTTGCTCGAAAACACACCGGCACTCGGGCAGTTCGTCGCCGCTTTCGGGGCGGAGTCTGTCCTCGATGACGAGCGGGATCCACGGACGATCGCTGGGGTCGATGCGGCCGCGCTCGAGCGCCGGACGACCGGAAGCGAGGATTCACAGCGGTACCAGGCCCATGTCCTGCAAACGATTACCAGCATTCTTCGCTGTCAGGACAGTGCGTGCTTCGTCGCCTCGAGTCTCCGTGACGGGACACCTGGCGGCGGGCCCGGGATTCTCACACTCGAGGGGACCGAGAAGCCGGCTTTCGAAACACTCGCGCAAGCGTACGAACCGGTCCAGGCCGTCCTCGGTGGCGTGCCAACTCCCGGGTCGACGGTCCCGATCGTGCTGTGTAACGACCGACCGACGCTGCTCGAGGCGACGGTTTCCTGGGAAACCGGTAACCAATCGGGCGCTGATACCGTGGCGGTAAACGCAATGGGACGAACCCAGGTTGACACACTCGAGATTCCACCGGACGCACGCGAGGTCCATCTCGAGGTGACACTTCCGGAGCGAACCGTCGGACACACCTACGGTTTATATTGAGTCTCACTTCCCTCCATGTGGCCGGATCCCACGGTATAGGGCCCCTTGACAATGTTTTTCACAGGCCGGTCGACCGGTACATTTAAATGTCGGGCGACGGTAGTTGGCAGTACCAGAACGCCACCGGGGCGCGTATCGCTCGCTAATCGATGACAGGAAATCTTACTCACCGGGTTTTCGCGAATCGTGAGCGACCGTGCCGGCCGGTGCGGGTATGGCACAGCAGGTATTAACCATGGTAGACGAATCAAACAACATTGAACTCACAGACGACGACCTCGAAAACGACTCCAAAGGCCAGCTAATTAAAAAGGCAGGCCAACTCCGAGACCGACGAAACGACCTCAACCAAATGGCTTCTGAGCGAGCATCCAAACGCGACGAGCTCAACGCAAAGACTCGCGAAAAAGTCGACGAAGCCCAGAGCCACCGCGAGAAACGCGACGAACTCAACGAGCAGGTCCAAGAGCACAAGGAAAAACGCAACGAGCTCAACGCCGAGGCCAACAAACTGTTCGACAAAGTCGAAGCCCAGAAATCCGACATGGAACTCGACGAGGGCCAGGACTTAGAACAACTCGAGTCCGAAATCGAACAGCTCGAGTTCAAACAACAGACCGAAGTGCTCTCCTCGGAAGAAGAGCGCGACCTCATCGAGAAGATCGAGGCCAAACGCGAGGAGTACGCCGAGCGAAAGGGAAAGCTCGAGGATACTGACGGACTCGAGGAACTCGTCGAAGAAGCAGAAGAAGTTCGATCCGACGCCTCCCAGCACCACCAGAAGGTGACGGAACTCGCTGACAAGGCTCAAGAACACCACAACCAGATGATCGAGGCCTATCGAGAGGCCGACGACATCCGTGACGAGGCAGACGAGATGCACGAGTCCTTCGTCGAGGCCCAGGAGGCGGCCGACCGCCACCACGAGGACTTCGTCCGCGTCCAGAAGCGTCTCCGTGAGATGGACAAGAAAGAGGAGGCCAAAGCCGAAGCCGAGGAGATTTATCAGAAGTTCAAAGAGGGCGAGACCCTCGATACCGAGGACCTGATGAAACTCCAGAAGACCGGTCTGCTCTAATCGGGTTCTGTATTCTCTGTTTTCTCAGCCTCCTCGAGCGACGCGGCCCTTGCTGGGTTCGGGTACTTGAACCCCGTTAGCGAGCCGTCGCCTCGAGGCCAACACTTACCACCACGGACGGCCGACTCGAGGTATGTTGGAAGTGACAGATGCCTGGAGGTGGTGTCGATGAGCGGGAAGCGAGTCCTTGGCCGACTCCTGATTCTCGCTGGTGGGACGCTCGGGGTGACACTCGTCGGCGTCACCCTGTTCGTCGTCGTCCCGGAGACGCTTACGGAACTGCTCGGTATCGGCCTCGCACTGCTCGTTGCGATCGCCGGGATTCGATTCTCGGGGTCGATCGCTAGGTCGATGTTTCCGGGCTACAACGTCGCCGAAGTCGAGGTGAGCGGACCGATCGTTCGAGAACCGAGCGGTGGCGTCCCGGCCAGAGCACCGCGAGGGACGCCCGCCGACGATATCGTCGACCAGATCGACCGGGCCAACGACGATACCAACGTCGACGCGCTGTTGTTGAAACTCAACACCCCCGGTGGCCAGGTCGTCCCGAGTGACGATATCAAACTCGCAGCCGAGCGTTTCGACGGCCCAACGGTGGCCTACGCAACTGACCAATGTGCGAGTGGCGGGTACTGGATCGCCAGCGGCTGTGACGAACTCTGGGCTCGAGAGGGGACACTCGTCGGCTCGATCGGCGTCGTGGGCTCGAGGGTGACGGCGGCCGACCTCGCGGACAAGGTTGGACTGCGCTACGAACAGTTCACGGCCGGCGAGTACAAAGATGCCGGCGTCCCGCTCAGAGACCTCGAGGAAGACGAACGTGAGTACCTCCAGGGACTGGTCGATGGCTACTACGACTCCTTCGTCGAACGGGTCAGCGAGGGTCGAGACCTCGAACCGTCGTTCGTCAGGGATACCGAAGCGAGAATTTACCTCGGGACGGACGCACACGAGTGTGGCCTCGTCGACGAACTTGGGACCCAACGAGAGGTGGAGGCAGCCATCGCATCGCGCCTCGAGCGGGACCCTTCCGCTATTGTGGTCGAGACGTTCGAACCCGATCGCCCGTTGGTCGCTCGTCTCGGGAGTGGGGCCCAGTCGCTGGCGTACGCGTTCGGTGCTGGTATTGCTGGTCTTCGGGGAGAGGGGTCGTTTCGCCTTCGAAGTTAGGTCTCCGTGGACGACGGCCAGCCGCGACTCCCGACGCTGAACAAGTGCGTGGTTTTATCGTTACTGAGCATGGATCGGAAACCGTGACAACGCTGGTGGTCTGTCTCGACCGGACCGACGACGTGGGCCGACGGACGGGGCTCCGAACGCCCATTGTCGGCTGGGAAGCCGTCCGTGCGCTCGTGACCGACGTCGGGCTCGCCGATCCGGAGGATTCGGGAGTCAATACGTTGCTCGAAGCGTTACGGGTCTCCCAGAGCCTTCGTGACGACGACGAAGAGGCCGTCGTCGCGGTCGTTTCGGGCGAACGGGATTCGATGGTGTCGGCTGATCGTGCCGTTGCCCACCAGCTCGATGAACTCATCGCGGAGTACCAACCCGACTCGGCGATCGTCGTCATCGACAGTGCCGAAGACGAGCGGCTGGTACCGATCGTCGAGAGCAGGGTACAGGTCGATGCCGTCGACCGGGTGGTCGTCCGACAGGCACGGGACATCGAATCGACGTACTACCTGCTCAAGCAATTCCTCGCCGACGAGGAACTTCGCCAGACGATCCTGGTCCCACTCGGGCTGACGCTCCTCGTCTTTCCGGTACTCGCAACGGTCGTCGGGCCGGCTGAAGGAGCCGCGACGATTACCGCAGTGATCGGGCTGTTTCTGTTGTACAAAGGCTTCAGCGTCGACGAAATCGTCGCGGCGCTGGCGAGACAGACCAGAGATTCGCTCTATTCTGGCCAGGTTTCGGTCGTTACCTACGTCGTGGCTCTTGGCCTCACCCTCGTCGGTTTCTTCGTTGGCGCACTCGGCGTCTCGAGCCTCGAGGAGACGCCTGGGTCGGTGATTCCAGTCATGCAGTTCGTCTTCGACAGTATCCCGTGGCTTGCCGGTGCGGCGCTCACCGCGAGTGCGGGACGACTTTTTGACGAACTCATCCAGGACGAACCACTTCGTGGCTCGTACCTCCACCTCCCGTTTCTGGTCGTCTCCGTCGGCCTCGTCGTCCGTGGGTTCAGTGGTTTCTTCCTCGAGCAGCAGGGACAGATCGACTCGTTCGTTATTCCGTCGATCATGATCAACCAGCAGGGTATCGAGAGCTTTGCGCTGACACCCGGACAGCGATTGGCGATGTTCGTTGCCCTTGGCGTACTGTTGACTCTCGTCGGCGTCCAGATCGTTTCGCGGTATGCTGGTCGACCCTCTACTGGCCGAGAGAACGGCCACGAGCAACCCGAGCCAGTTGACGACGAAGGGGCTGGCGGGAGTGGTGATGCCGAGTTGACTGATGGAGGGAATAAAGCCCGACTCGAGGAGCACACTCTATCCGACCGCCGTTCAGATGACGACAGCGGCGAATAAGCCGACAGGACGGGTGGTGCGCATTGGTACGTCCTGTTCCTGGTGTGGGTCACCCTGGGTCGGCCACCAACTGAATACACAATCGGCTGTCTGACTCGACATCTCTTTGGCACTGGCCACGAAGCTGCGTACATGACGACGACGGACACAGCAGGCTCCTGGATTGGACTCTTTTCTGGTGGGAAGGATTCGTCGTGGGCGGTGTATCAGGCACTCGAGCACGGCCTTTCGGTCGATCGATTGCTGACCGTCCATCCGACTGGCGACTCGTACATGTATCACGTCCCCGAGACGCGACTCACCGGCGTCGCAGCCGAGAGCATCGGGATTCCGCTCGTCGACGTCGAACCCGACGCCTTCGATGCCGAGACAGCTCGCGATTCGGGAACCCAGGGTGACAGCGAACTCGAGCCACTCGAGGCTGCCCTCTCGGACCTCGATGACGAACTTCCGGGAGGCATGGCTGGCGTCACTGCCGGTGCGGTCGAAAGCGAATTCCAGACGAGTCGTATCGAAGGGATGTGTGAGCGACTCGGCTGTGATCTCTTTGCCCCACTCTGGCAGGAAGACCCACGAACACTCGCTGAGGAGATGCTGGAGGCCGGCTTCGAGATCCTGATTGTACAGGTCGCTGCCGCTGGCCTGGACGAATCCTGGCTCGGCCGGACGCTCGACGCCGAGGCACTCGAGGACCTCGAGGCATTGAACGAGGAGTACGGCGTCCACCTCCTCGGAGAGGGTGGTGAATTCGAGACCTTCGTCGTCGATGGGCCACACATGGACCGACGGATCTCCCTCGAGTACGATCGCGAGTGGGAGGGGACGCGGGGACGGATACACGTCACTGACGTTCGCCTCGAGTGAATCACAGAGACAGCGGCGGTTCACGCACATCCCTCGGGATCGTGTGACCCCTCGAGTTACGCGGCTTGAATCAAGGCGTCTACGACATCGGCCGGGGCCTGTCTGTACACGAGGGGCCGTTCCGGCCGATTCGAAATTACTAATTCCGAAGGGAATAGTAATAAATGGGGCGAACCAACCCTTTGCTACCAGATGCCATTCTCGTTCGATACCACGTACACGGACACCGCCCCATCGCTTTACTCGAGGGTTACGCCCAACCGTGTAGCGCGCCCCGACGTACTCCTCCTGAACGACGAACTCTGTGCCGAGCTTGGGTTGGATACCGCGGCACTCACCGGTGACGTCCTCGCTGGCCAAGAACTGTTGGAAGACCCATTCGCCCAGGCCTATGCGGGCCACCAGTTTGGGAGCTTCACCCTCTTAGGCGATGGGAGGGCGATGATCCTCGGCGAACACGTCCACGATGGCAATCGGTACGATATTCAACTGAAAGGGGCCGGCCGAACGCCGTACTCCAGACGAGGCGACGGAAAGGCAACGGTGAGCTCGATGTTGCGGGAGTATCTGTACTCCTATGCGATGGCCCATCTCGGGATACCCACCTCGAGAAGCTTGGCGGTCCTCGAAACTGGTGAGACAGTCAGGCGACGACGCACGGAACCCGGGGCGATCCTCGTTCGAGTGATGAACAGCCACATCCGGTACGGGACCTTCCAGTACGTCGCCAGCCAGACACCCGACGAAATCCAGCCGTTCACCGACTACGTCATCGAGCGACACTATCCGGAGCTCCAGGAAGCCGATCGCCCATATTTGGCGTTTTTCGATGCAGTCATGGAATCGTCGATCGAGATGGTCGTTGACTGGCTGCGTGTCGGATTCATTCATGGCGTCATGAATACGGACAATATGAGTGTCGATGGCGAAACGTTCGACTACGGCCCCTGTGCCTTCATGAATTATTACGATGAGGAGGCCGTGTTCAGCTCGATCGATACACAGGGACGATATGCATTTGGCAACCAGCGCGACATTTTGCGGTGGAACCTCGAACGGTTCGCGGAGGCCCTCCAACCGCTATGTACACGATCTACACTCACTTACGATGAACTCGAGGCCCGCCTCGACGAATTCGCGGACCGGTTCGACGCGCGATATTACGCGATGATGCGACAGAAACTAGGAATTAAACCAGATGGCGAAGACGCGCTCGTCGATGAATTCCTCGCGTGGCTTCGCCGCTCGAACGCAGATTATACGAATACGTTCCTCGAGCTGGAGGCACCTGGGACGTTCGATGATCCGGTGTTTGCAACGAACGCATTCGAACACCTCAGGGAGCAATTGACTGCCGTCGGCCTGGACGAGACGTTGATGCAGGAAGCCAACCCGCGATATATCCCCCGCAACTACCTGGTCGAAGGGGCACTGGATGCGTATCTCGAGACGGGCGACCTCACCACGTTCAATGACCTCCTGGCGGTGTTGGAACGTCCCTACACGGCCCAGGACGGCGGGTCACACTTTCAGGACCCCCCAGAACGGGAGTTCGACGCGAGGTACACGACGTACTGTAATACGTAAGTGACCGTCTCGAGTGCGCCTCGATCGTTCCAGTGGTGCACGCGCGCACGCTCACCGCTCGCTGATATGGTCCCGTTGCACCACGACTGGCCACCCTCCAACGCGCCACTCGAGTGGCGCACGCTGGTGGCGTCTGGTTCATACGTTTGTGACGAAACAAACCGTTCAGTACAGATGCCAACGTACCTTTTCCGCCTCGGGATTCCTCACTTCGTTCGGAACCACCCGGCGCAAAAATCTACGCTAAAAAGGCCGCCTTCGCGGACTTTGTCCGCTTCGGCGGGGAACCGCTCGCGTCGCTCGCGGATGTTGGTGATGTGTATTTGTGTCGCCTACACTGATCGAGTATCGGCGTTCAAACTGGTCCCTTCGAGCCGTCAAAATAACACACCGATCCTGTCGAGACTGGCAAAGATCGACCATTCCACTGGTCTACCCGGTCCTCTCAGTCCCCGTCTACGGGGTCGGCATCAACGCCCTGTGGCTCGGTCGTCGGACCGGGGGTACTCTCGAGTGCCTCTCGCTCGTCGAGGTCGCCATAGGCCTCACCGAAGACGTTGAGTGCGGCTTTGAAGACTCCGAGGAGGACTGGACCGATGAACAGCCCCATGATGCCAAGGAGGTAGATCCCGCCGATGACGCCAATGAGGACAACGGCCGGGTGGAGTCCGGAGCGTCGGTCGACGAAAATCGCCCGCAGGTAGTTGTCGACGACCGAAAGCACGGCAATTCCATAGAGCAACAACAGGACGCCAGCACCGACCTCACCAGTCAAGAGCAGGTAGCCGACTGCGGGCCCCCAGACGAACCAGACACCGATCGCGGGGAGGAACGAAACGATGACCATCACCATCGTCCAGAAGGCGACGTTCGGCACTCCCACGAGCCAGAGACCGATCCCACCGAGAATTCCTTCGACGAGGGCAACGAGCACGTGGCTCTTGATTACGGCCCACGTCACGACGTTCACTTCGTCGAACAGTTCGTCGCGCACGCTCGACTCGAGTGGGGCGACGTGGCCGACCCAGGCCACGAACGTGTCGCCATCGACGAGCAAATAATAGAGCAAGAAGACGAGGACGAGCAAGCCAAGACCCATTTCGACGCTCATATTCACGAGCCGCAGGAGCTCTCCAACCAGGAAGTCGACGACGTCAGTGAGCACCTCTTCTTCGACGTTCGAAAAGAGTTGCTCGTCGATATTCTCGGCGACGTCATCGAACCCGAGGTCGAGGGCGATTTCCTGGAGCGCCTCGACGGCCGCCGGACCGTCGAAATCATTGACGAAGGAAGCCACCGTCTGGAGGAGGATTACCGAAAACACGGCCAACGGGATGATGGCGGCGACGAGGGCGAACCCGGTCAATGCCAGTGCCACGAGTTTCGAGGCGATCCGATCTTCGAGTGGCGTCGACGCCAGACGGCCCTCGAGTCGGCGCTGGCTTGGAAAGAGCACGAAGGCCAGGAGACAGGCCGCAACGACGTAGGGAAACAGCGGCAGCACCATCAGTGCGGCAATGTAGCCGAGAATAGCGAGCAACAGCCCGAAAAAGGCCGTGCGGACGTTCATGCCAGTAGCTGACGGGACACGGTCATAAGTGTTGACACTGAACGGTCACTGGCTGAGAACGCAAGCGCTGTTTCAGGCCGCTTCGAGGGTATCGAATAACTCTCCAACGAGCTCGCCGGTGGTGTCGATGATGGCGTCCCATCCCTCGTTATCCGGTGCGATCCCGACCAGGCGTGCGATTCTCATGATGGAGACGTGATAGACGCGCTGGACGCCCGGCTCTTCCTCCCAGATAATCACGTTACAGGGAAAGAGCCCACCGATCCGACGGGTCTCCTCGAGTGCCCGATCGGCGACGGCAGGATTGCACGCTCCGAGGACGTAGTAGGGGTCACGGTCGGCGTCGACCTTCTCGTTGAGGAGTTCCGAGGGCGAAAACTCGACGGGAATCCCGAATCCGACCTCGAGGCAGGCCGCCCTAACGTGTTCGATCGCGTCCGTGTGATCCATCTCGAGGGTCGTCTGGTGTTCGCCGATATCCTCGTCGTCGATCGCCGCCGGGTCGATTGGAAGCGCCATGGGGGTGGTTGGAAGCCCAGGAGTAAAACGCCGTGGGGTTTGGGCCTTGTCCGCCTCTCACAATGCGACGGGCAGCCACTCGAGGTATCGGAGGGCCGGGGTCGGGTCGAACAGCGGATCCCGGAGGACGAGATAATCGAGGAGCACGAGGCCAGCACCGTGGGCGAGGACCGAGGGTAAAATCGAATTCGAGTGGTAGTCGACGGCCCCAAAGAGGACGTCCGTCGGTCCAGAGAGCAGGAATTCGATCGGCGGTTTCGAGGCGTGGTGGATCATGTAGACGATGGGGCTGATAAACACGGCTTTGAAGCCGATCTCTTTGACACCGACACAGAGCAACCCTCGGTAGTAGGTTTCAGCAGCCAGTGCCAGGATGAACAACTGAACCGCGTGTGGGAGAAACTCGGCGGGAGCCAGCGTCGTCTGCCACATCGGATAGTAGGTCCTGATCGAGGGGAGTGTCGACCCGATCAGATAAAACGGGAGGACGAACAGCGAAAGCAAGACACCGTTTCGGATCGCGATACGATTGATATTCCAGCCGATGTGGCGGCCGTGGGTCACGCCCAGTGCGAGCGGGCCGACGATCAAGACGACCGTATCAAAAACCACCCGTCGCTCGAGTTCGGAGGGGACGAAGCTCATCCAGAGGAGCGTCAAGATTGCGCCGACGAGCAACGACTTCTGGAACCACGAACGGTTCGAAAGCCATCGGCGCACCCAACGCCCCGGTGTGATCCCCTCGAGGCGCTCCACGGTTCTATTCGTCGGTCGGTGTGTCGTCGTCGTCCTCTTCTGACTCCGGGGCCTCCACCGCACCATCGGCGCCAGCGTCTTCATCGGCGTCGGTCTCTGCACCGTCGCCTTCACCAGCGTCCGCCGCGTCCTCGACATCAGATTCGGGTGCCGCCGTACTCGAGCCACCGTCTCCAGCAACGCCGACCGGACCAGTGCCAATCACGTCACGGACGTGTGATTCGAACTCCTGACGACGTTGGAAATACGTCTCGGAGATGTCCTCGAGGATGGTCGAGATGGTCTGTGGGCCGTCGGGTGTTCGAATCTCGGCATCGCCTTCGTGGCGACCGATTTCACTCTTCTCGATGGGCCAGTGGAGCCGGGAGGTCACGCGAGCCAGTGGGACGCCCTCGACGGGTGTTTCCTCGCCGAGTTCGACAACCGGGCCGGAATCGTCTTCCTCATCACTCATGCTCGAGCGTTTGCAAGCCCGTTGATTCAAGCTTTCGTTTCCGCAGTTACCAGAATAGTCGGGTGTATGACCTATGTCTGACGTATTGTTTTGTGGACAGAGACCATGACATCGCGTATGACAAGCCTGACGGAGGTATACGACGGTGGAACGGGGGGAACGAACCTCCGGCGGCTGTACGCCGGAACGGTACTCGTCGCCATCGGGGGGATACTGGCAGTGATCGCCGTTCTCATCTCGACGACGACGCTCTTTTCCGAGAGCTTCAGCGATCCGGTCTACGGGCCTGTATTGTGGGCAGGTGTGCTCGCCGGGACCGGAGTTCCACTGGCTCTCCTGGGCGTCTTCACGGTGTTGCCGGCCAGCCGGCGGGTACAGGCGGCTGCCGTTATCGGCACCAGTATCTGTCTGTTCGGGGTCGTCCTCTTCTGGCAAGCGTACCCCAGTGACTGGCGTGGGCACGGCAACAACTACACGCTGTACGTTTCGGCCGTCTACCTGCTCGGGCTCTTCACTGCCCTCTGGTGTCTGTTCACCGGCGTCGTCAACTTCAAAACTCGAAACGATCCCGGTGGCATGCTCGAGATGAACGTCACGCTTCGAAATCAGACGAAGGTGGTCGAAGTCGAATCGGAAGGTGGCGGCCTCGGCGGTGTCGGGTTTCTTGGTTCGACACCGGACGGCGAGGTCGAAACCCAGACGAACGACAAATCATCCAGTCGCTCCTCACCTGCCCCCAACCCGGTCAGTGCCCCCGCGAGTGACGGCGGTGCTGTCAGCCGGGACATCCAGTCACCGCTGGATGATCCTGGGACGGGTGATGGCCAGGACGGCCTCATCGTCGATGGCCCCGAACAACCGACCCCAACCGACCGGTACTGCGGCAACTGCACACACTTCGATTACGTCCGCACCTCGAGCGGGATCACCCCCTACTGTGGCCAGTTCGACGAGACGATGGACGATATGGACGCCTGCGAGGAGTGGACGCCTAACCGGTAGTCATCCCCCCGTGTATCGCCCCAAACGAACACTTAGAAGTGTGCCGTCGCCAAACCCCTCTCTATGTACGACCGGATCAAGGGCTTTCAGGATTTTTACCCGGGTGCGATGGCTGCCAGACGGGCGACCATCGACACCCTCGAGGATACCGCACGACGCTATGGCTTCCGTGAGATCGGGACCCCGGCGCTCGAGCGGGCGGCCATGTGGACGGACAAAAGCGGCGACGATATCGTCGATGAACTGTACGCGTTCGAGGATCAGGGCGGTCGCCACGTCGCGCTCACCCCGGAACTGACACCGACGGTCGCACGGATGGTCGTCGCCAAACAGCAGGCGCTCTCGAAGCCGATCAAGTGGTTCTCGACGCGGCCGTTCTGGCGCTACGAACAGGTCCAGCAGGGTCGCCAGCGCGAATTCTACCAGACTAACGTCGATATCTTCGGCTCGAGCGAACCCGAAGCAGATGCCGAGATTCTGGCCTGGGCAGCCGATGCGCTGACCGAACTCGGGCTCACTGGCGAGCACTTCGAGTTCCGGGTTTCTCACCGCGACATCCTCGGGGGCCTGCTCGAGAGCTACGACCCCGACGTGGACACGGACGCGGCTATCCGCGCCGTCGACAAGTCGGACAAACTCGAACAACGAGAGTATCACGGACTGCTCGTCGACGCGGGACTATCACCGGGAGACGCCGAGGATGTCGCGGACCTGATCGCAACGGGTGACCTCGAGGCCGTCGTTGCAGCAGCCGATACCGACCGAGTCACCGATGCCGTCGCGAACCTCGAGGCCGTCCTCGCGGCCGCCGAGGACTTTGGTGCTCGGGAATACTGTACCATCTCACTCGAGACGGCTCGAGGGCTGGATTACTACACGGGCGTCGTTTTCGAGTGTTTCGATTCGACGGGTGAAGTCTCCCGGTCGATCTTCGGTGGTGGCCGATACGACGACCTGATCGAATCCTTCGGCGGCCAGCCGACGCCCGCCGTCGGCGTCGCACCGGGTCATGCCACGCTCTCGCTGCTTTGTCAACGCGCCGGTGTCTGGCCCGCCGAGGAGATTACGACTGACTACTACATCCTCAGCGTCGGTGACACGCGCCAGGAGGCGACACGCATCGCCCGAGACTTACGCGAGCGCGGCCACGTTGTCGAGACGGACGTCGCCGGACGATCGTTCGGGGCCCAACTCGGCTATGCCGATTCGATCAACGCCGACACGACGGTGATCGTTGGCGAGCGCGACCTCGAGAACGATGAAATCACGGTCAAAGAGATGGCCTCCGGTGACGAAGTGCAGGCACCGGTCGGAGACTTCCCGGGCCATCTCGAGCGGCCGACGATTGCTGATTTCGACGCCTAACTGGCGGACTGTTTGTGCCCTCACTTTAGGTACGTCGGTGGCGATTGGGTAGGTGTGACCAGAGACGAACGGCGGCGCTGGAACGCCAACTATAATCGGGACCCGGATCGCTCCCCGACCGATCCATCGCCGTTGCTCGAGACCGTCGCCACCGAGTGTCGCCCCGGTCGAGCCCTCGACGTGGCCACGGGCGGTGGACGAAACGCCGGTTTGCTGGCATCGATGGGGTGGACCGTCGATGCGATCGACATCTCGAGACGGATATTGACGGACGCTCGAGAACGTGGGGGGCCGTCCACGCCAGCGGGAGAGATCAACTGGATTCTCGCCGATGTCGACAGCTACGGGTTTCCGTCTCGAGCGTACGATCTCGTGACGATCTGCAATTTCGATGGTCGTGGCCGACTCTCGGACATTATCGAGTCGCTCCAACCGGGTGGTCTCCTCGTGTACGAGCACTACGTGGAACCAGATGACGGTAATGGGAGCCCAGGTAATCGCTACCGGTTCGCCCCCGGGGAACTGCTCGCACTGACCCATGACGAGCCCCTCGAGGTCCGTACGTATTTCGAATTCGAGCGTGGGGATGAACAACGAGTCGCGTTCGTCGGTCAGCGATCACCCGAGATCGATCACGGAGGCCTACTTTTCCTCCCATCGCCGTTTGCGTAACGGCCCCCACCGTCAGAGACGTCCGTCTCAGGCCAACCCGATCTGTTCGGTGTACGCCCCGTACTCGGCCTCGAACACCTCCATGATCTCACCCATCGTCGTGTACGCTTTGACTGCCTCGACGATGTACGGGATGGTGTTTTCGTCACGTTCGATCGCCCCTCGAAGCTCCTCGAGGGCCGCCTCCACAGCCGCGTCGTCCCGGTTAGCTTTGGTCTCCTTGAGGCGGGCAAGTTGGGTCTCCTGAGCCGTTTCGTCGACGTGGAGAATTTCGGGACTGGTATCTTCCTCGATGGTGAACTTGTTGACGCCGACGACGACTTCCTCCTCACGTTCGACGCGTTCTTGATACTCGTAGGAGGCTTCCTGAATCTCACGGAGGAAATAGCCGTCGTCGATGCCCTCGAGGATGCCGTCACGGACGGAGCCGTCGCCTTTCTCACGGATGTGTTCGATGTAGGTCATCGCCCGCTGCTCTATTTCGTTCGTGAGCGTTTCGACGGCGAAACTCCCGCCGAGTGGGTCGACGATGTCTGCGGCACCCGATTCTTCGGCGATGATTTGCTGGGTTCGGAGGGCAACTCTGACTGCCTCCTCGCTCGGGAGCGCGAGTGCTTCGTCGAAACTGTTGGTGTGGAGACTCTGGGTGCCGCCGAGCACACCGGCAAGCGCCTGAATCGTCACCCGTGCGACGTTGTTGATGGGTTGCTGGGCTGTGAGTGACTGGCCGGCCGTTTGGGTGTGGAACTTGAGTCGTTTGGACTCGGCGCGTTCGGCGTCGTACCACTCGTCCATAACGCGGGCGTAGATGCGCCGGGCGGCGCGGAATTTCGCGATTTCCTCGAAAAACGAGTTGTGACAGTTGAAGAAAAACGAGAGCCGGGGAGCGAATTCATCGACCTCGAGGCCACGGTCGATGGCGTCTTCGACGTAGCCAAAGCCGTCGGCGAGGGTGAACGCGAGTTCCTGAACCGCCGTGGAACCGGCTTCGCGGATGTGATAGCCAGAGACCGAAATCGGGTGGAATTTCGGCGTCTCCTCGGTACTAAATTCGACGACGTCGGTGACGAGCTTGAGCGCAGGCCCTGGCGGGATTACCCACTCTTTCTGGGCGATAAACTCCTTGAACATGTCGTTCTGGAGGGTCCCCCGTACGTCTTCGCGGGGAACGCCTTGCTGGTCGGCCAGTGCGACGTACATGGCGTAGATGACCGCGGCGGAGGGATTGATTGTAAAACTCGTGGACACGTCACCGACGTCGATGCCGTCGAACAGGATTTCCATGTCCCGGAGGGTGTCGACGGCGACGCCCTCTCTTCCGACCTCGCCATCACTCATCGGATCGTCAGAATCGAGCCCCATGAGGGTTGGCATATCGAACGCTGTCGACAGGCCGGTTTGGCCTTGTTCGATCAGGTAGTGAAACCGCTCGTTGGTCTCCTCAGCCGTTCCGAACCCCGCGAACTGCCGCATCGTCCAGGTTCGGCCCCGGTACATCGTCGGATACGGTCCTCGAGTGTACGGTTCTTCGCCCGGAAAGCCCAGGTCCTCCAGGTATTCGAGGTCGGCGACATCCTCGGGAGTGTAGAGACGATCGACCTCGAGGTTCGAGACGGTCCCGAACCGATCGTTTCGCTCGCCGAACCGTTCGAGGACTGGCTCGAGGGTTTCGTCCTCCCACTCGGCCTGGGCCTCGCGAATATCCTCGAGTTCTGCATCATCGTACATGATCGTAAAATTTGCCGGACAGTCCATTAAGGATTCCGGAGGCGGCTCACAGGGGTTTTCCATCCTTGCACAGCCATGACTGCACCTGCAAGCACCACGATAACCCACGCCGCCCTCGAACGTTCACCGAACACTCGGTACTGCAATCGCTGTTTCGGGCCGAGGGAGGCCATCTATGAATAGCCACGACACGCTACAGACAGGACGCATCGAGGCGGGAATGGC
>LFFM01000353.1_pt1 | contig 31417 bp, 16 predicted proteins | sample 643131 | NCBI WGS metagenome assembly LFFM01 (sample SAMN03777445, study PRJNA286221) | soda lake metagenome | biome: soda lake; feature: Kulunda steppe; material: water; isolation source: sample Tc-Br brine of Tanatar trona crystallizer | place: Russia: Kulunda steppe | collected 2011-07
ATCGTTTGCCACTGCGTCCAGCAAATCTTCAGAACTCGCTTTCGCCATCGTTACTCACCAGTATCACGCTGCAGATTCACTTGGAAGAAATCTCGCGCTACTGTCCACAACTCGTTTGTCTCACCTTCGATGATTGTATCAAGTTCTCTGAGAATCTGCTCTAATTCGTCTCGCCGTAACCCTTCCAGTTGAGGAAATACATACATAATAATCGGCGACACGTAACCACGGTCATTATTTTCGGCAGCTACAGCCACGTGTTCGTACACGTCTTCGACAATCGCAGGGCCAATCGGTTGTGCTTCGTTTACAGCTTGCCACAGTCGGCCAATTGTTTCATAGTCAACGTCATCGTCTGGTACGTCTCCATCGTTCCACACAGCGACATACTCTTTGACCAAGTCAGCCAATTTTTCACCATCATCATCTTCCGGAAACTCTGGTATTCCAACAGGAATAAACGCCCATCGCCGCATGAACGCATAACTCATCTCATATAATGACGTTTTATCCAGTGTATTCATCGTCGCCAACATCCGCCAATCCTCTGGAATGAAGAACTTATCGGGTTTTACTTGTTCGTCGCTCCGCGAAGCGTCAAGGATCTCGATTGGATCACCATTCTGTCCATCGAATGGTAAGGTCACACTCTCTCCAGTTAACGCTGAGAATAATGATCCAAATGCTTTATCAATATCTGCGCGGTTCAGTTCATCGATAATGAGCCACTCATTTGCTGGCGTTCCATCCGTATCACGCTGGAATCGATCCAGCACTACACCGGGCTGGAATTCTAACTTATTCTCTGCTGTTGTCTGATAACCCCCTACCGTATCAAACGTCGACCAGTCCGCCGAGGCGGTCACCAACTCGAACTGCTCCGGGCCGATGGTCGCCTTACAAACTTGTCTCGCTAATTTAGTCTTCCCGGTTCCTGGCGGTCCAAACAGTAGTACATGGTTCCCAGCCGCTAGCGCCTGTGTCACTCGGGAGCGAATCCGCTCCCAATTTCTATCTGGGAAATACAACCCATCTTTTTCTACTGAAATTGTCTCAGTAGGTACTGTGAGTTCTTCTGTGAAATCTGTATATCTAGTTATTTCCTGTTCCTGACCAACCCAAGTCTCCCCATCTGACTGTATCCAGTGTAGGAAGTAATCCAACTCTCGGAAATGCTTTCTAAATGAGAGAGACTCCCGAACTTCCTCATACAATTTACGTTCGTCTAGATAATCTGTTAAATACCTGCTAACTGTCTCCCCTGTTATAATTTCCATCCCCTCTCGGGATCGTCCATTAATCACCGGGAACAGTTCCGGTGCCAAGTAGTGAAAGATTGGAGAGATTCGCCCGGACTGTACGCCAAAAAAATCAATCTCCTGAATATCCCGAACAGCATTAATCAAATCCGAATCTGATTCATAATCGGCAACAATTCGTGAGAAACAATCCTGAAGCTCGCGCTCCAACTCAGGAAATGTCTCCTCTTTACCCCCGACATGAATCGGAGGTTCACGCATACTTTGGCCAACACTCCCAACAGAATCATCAATAGCTTCGACAATCGCTTCTGTATCATTTTCTGGCAATCCTAGTTGCCGAACGAGCTCACGCTTTTCCTCTGCAGAGCGGCTGCTATCGGTCCCCTGACACAAGTGGTATAAGATTTTCAGTTCCTGATCACCGATTCGGTCTCGGTCACTTACTAAACTTTCAACTGTTCTCCGGAGAACACGTGTTGTCTGTTCAGCAGAAGCTCTAAGACTCGGCCACAGATCCTGTTCTCGATACCGATCAGCCAAAAAAAGAGCATGATGATACAATTCACCCTTTGAATCGAACATACAGCATACTGTTAGACGACATACAAAATACTATCCCGCGAAATACAGTCAAAAACGATTCAAAGAGCCATAGTTAAAATATTAGCCGCAGTCATTTGAGTGACTCACTATGTTGTACTAGATACGCAGGCCCGACGTATGCTTGAATCAATCAAAATGTCTCTGCGCAGTTTGACACTGACAGTTGACATAACAAATTTTTCAGAAACAGGGCGGGACGATAAAGGTTCTATGAAATCCATGAGCACGAACCCTACAATCAGGATGTGAGACGACTCAACCTCAGATCGATGCTCCGATGAGAAGTCCGATTTATTCAGTATCGTTCACGGAGCCCACCGGAGTATTCCCCGGCAGGTGCCTTATCGAACACTTCTCGGTATGTCTCTTCAAACACTTCGTTGATGACTCGTGAGAATTCGCTCGGCTCGGTACAGAAGTCGGTTAATGCACTATCGAGCTGTTCGAAGTAGGAGCTAGTGAGATTCTGTGGGTCGAGCGGGTAGTTCTTTACAACGAGCGCTGACGCACTTCCCAGTCGGAACTCATCAACATCAACTCCCTCCAGTGACCGCTTAATGCGCTCAGCATACTCAGAGGCACATTTTCCCGTAAACACCTCATTAAACGACTGGCCGTCGTGTCGTTTCTCTGTATGTACGTTCCGTTGAGGTGGGAGTCGAAGCCTGAAACTAAGCGTCTGATCCCGAAGTTGCGTGGTCGTCGGTGAGTGCCGGAAATACAGTTGGATGGTGCTATCTCTGTTGAGTGGATCTTGGTCCCAGTTCGTCGGTAGGATCTTTTGCCACTTTGGGTTACCACCGCTCGATGTTTTCCACCCGGAGTTTTCGAAGTCGTATTTTTTGCTGAGCGGATCCGCCCAACTGTCTTTCAGGTAGGTGCTGACATCTTCGAAGTCGCTTTCGAACTGGCTATTCGCTCGTTCGACCTGTTGAATCAGGTCGCTGTGTTCGAAATACAAGTGAAGACGTTCGTTGAGTTCGTCTTCTTCGATTGGTGAATCCATATTCTCTGTCTCCTTTAGTGATTGAATGAAGTCGGTGAACTGAATAACACTACGGTTGGGGTACTCAAAAAGCGAATCCTGTGTCTCGGCTTCGAAACTCTCCACAAGGTCAGACCACGTTATCGACTCGAAGGTCTCGGTCTGGTCTTTCGGGGACGCGGCAGCGTCTCGCTTCACGTATACGTACTTGGTTGCGTCCAATTCGTCAACGGCTACAGTGTTCGCGTCAAACCAGCTAAAATTCCACGTGTCCGCTGACGCGTACGTGGTTGTTTGTTCGTCACCTTCCTCTGCACCGACTTTCAGTTCCAGGAACACTGCCCATCGCGGGTGGTCATTTAACGCACTCCCACCGCAAATAACCAGGTCAATTCGGCCGTCTGAACCCTTGTCTCCAATTTGGACTTCATCTTCGATCTCAATGTGCTGTCCGGGAAGATTGAACTCATAGAAGTCGAGACACTTGAAAAAGGAATTGAGGACTGTGTATCCGAAGCCGTGGGATTTGCGCGGATCTAGGAAGTATCTGAGTGTGTACTGGTACTTTCGTTCCCGAGGCCCGCGAAGCACCGAATAGATGTCTTTCGGTCGTTGAACTTGATGGTCAAGTTCCATATACCCCTGTACAAATTTTTCCAAGTCATCGCGGTCAAACTCGGGAAGATTTTCAGGCATATATGCTATAGGTTCCCAATCGTTCTTCAAACTAACTCACAGACAACCGAAAATCCCGTCAGATTTTGTGGCGAGAATTCTCCACGAATATGGGATGTGGTAATTCTCCGCTTAGGCTGGCACCGGAGAGTCGTCAAGCTATGTCATTTCATCCCGTAAAACATTGACCCGCTCGATCTCATCGTCAGTGTATGTTTCTCGGAGGCGATCAGTGAGTTCCACAGGAGCAGTTACGTCTTCAAATAGAAGATTCATGACTTTTTCACCACGTTCAGTAATACGGTAAACATCCATATTGTCAACCCGTTCTGCAAGCCCGTGATAAAATAGACTATACAGTGCTTCATTTGCGGTTTGTGGAGCATACCCCGCGTCGTAAGCTATCTCGATGTGTAACTTAGAAGGGACTGTTAGTTCCTCTGCATTATATAGTTGCTCAAGCGCAATTCGATCCGGGTCGTCAATCGTAACCAGGTCCGGGTAGAATGCATTCTCAGGTTGCTTGTCTAAGACAATCTCAGTCTTAGCGTGGAATATGTTGTGGTAATCACGCACATATGTGTGAATGTGAAAGGCTGCAATTGCCCCGATATCTGTGAGTTCGTACATACCGCTCCGCTCAGCTGGTGGTGCGTCGCGGATGTATCCTCGTTCCTCAAGATTTCTGAGTCTTTCACTCATATACCGTGAATCTCGTTCAAGATAGGCGGCCACATTCGCAGGCGTTTGTCGATCTCCTGTTAATAGGAGTTCAAGAATCTCAAGATCAGTTGGAACGGTAAGCGGCTTGCCGTACATATGCAAGCATAATACCGTAGCTAATTAAAATTGAATATCTAAGTTTACTATCCTACAAAGTCTGTTACGTAGTCGAATAAGTAAGGTATCCAACTGAGATATACAGACATTTATAAGAAAAGGGTTGTTATTGCCCGATGTGCCTCGCAACCAGAATGCAATACAGATGTCGTACACAGGCTGAATCTGTAGTTCAAGAACTGGTTGTCGAGGGAAACTGGAAAACAAACTATGACACTAAACAACGTACAAGAAGATCAGAACCCGGAGTCAGTAGTTGAGGTCGAACTAGAAACAGTAGTTGAAAAAGCAATGGATGAATTCGATCACGTTGCTTCAATTACTGTTAATCACCTTTATAGGTGTGAGCGTCTGACGAGTATCGAGGTTAGAGTCTACACTGGGGAATCGAACGGCCTTGAGGATTACCTAGGGCTGTTCACCGAAGATCATAGGATCCCCATCGATAGAGACGATGAGACACTATTGATACCGTTCAGCGTGTGCGCTACTTTCGATGGTCCCGTTACGTGGGATTCTGCAGCACAAACGACGATCTATATGAACCAGAACGTCCTGGGGTCGAAACCAGTACAAGTTGAGGATGGGTTAGCATATGTGCGGGACAAACTCGAAAACCCTGAAGAGTGGGACCAAGACCCAGAGCACCAAATATCGCTTGAACGTATTCGAAACTACACTGGCTAGGAGCTCTTGATATCGGTCCCAGCGTCGCTCACGTTCACTATTAGTATTAGCTCGAATAGCACTGCGAGCACTGCAGACCTTCATGAATTGCCCGAAGAGAATTGTGTTCTCCGAGCGTCTGCTCGCAGAACTCACAATCAAGTTCTTCAGTGATTCCGACGCCAGCTCCATACCCGAGTGTTACTGACCGCGTCACTGTTCCTTTCTCTAATTCAAGATCGATTTCACCTTGTTCATACTCGATCTGCGTCATCGTAAGTGGGCTCACAGTAACTTCCAAAGCGTGTCTCTCACGGATTTCTTGTTGTTTCTCTGGATAGCCTTGCTCACGTCGATGGCGGAATCCCTCAAGTTCTGATTCTATATCATCGTATTCCGATTTGATTTCCTTCCGTTTCTGAAGTATTTCCACACGGTTTCCTTCATCGCTGTGCTGTTGGATTGACTCGCTTATATTTTCGATCCGATTCAACAGGTGGGTTTTCTTCTCTTCCAGTTCCTCTAGCCGTTGATGTTGCATCTGCCTGTACTCTTCAATCTCAGCATCCGCTGCTCTGGATGCTGCTTGATGAATCTCGTCAATCTTCGGCTGAACCCGCTCAACAATCTGTTCACGAGTTTGCGCAATCAAGTCATCCGACGTGGATTTGTCTATATCTACGGGTTGACTCTCAATCTGTGATTCAGTAGGTAGCGTGGATTCGAGAAATATCTCTTCGAGCTTCGGAAGGCGCTTTTTTGACCGAATATCAATTGCAGTCACGCGGAGTAATTCCGATTGGTATTCGCTGACCGTCTCGATACTGATTCGGTAGAGGATAGCTATGGCAGAGCGATCGTAGTATGGCGTGAACGTTGCGTCGTTCACGCTGATATTGTTCTCCTGAAGCCACGCAGGAATTTCAATCTGAGTGTCCTCTGATGCAATTACGACCTTTCGTGTTGGTTGTCTCTCACTCGCGTCAGCGAGGATCTCTTGAAAGAAAGAGCTCTCTGGATGAAGATGTCGTTCATTCTCATTCAATTCAGTAGCAGCATCGTTACAGAGTAAGACGAACCGATCAGCCGGAAGGTCTGTCGTCACATCATCTGGAACGGTTATTTCCCACCGATTCCCGTGTTTTTCGATCGTAGCTCCAAGAGAACCCAGATATTGCTCTGTGAATTGCTCAACGGCTGACTGAGTGATCAGAATGGTAGCGTCAGTCATCACTCGCCCCCAGATCAAAGCCTTCGAAGACGCCGCTGTTGAATTCCTCTAACTTCTCTGCAAGTTCACGCTGCTCTTGTAAATCAACGGCCATCGCATCGAAGTCGTTCTCCAGATCCCGTTCAGAGCCAGCCGTAACCAGCCGTTCGAAGATTTCATCTTCAAACGTAGTTCCGGATTCCTCTAGCCGTGTGAGGATAGAACTCAACTCCCCCACGGACTGCTGGAACAGATCGATTTTGTGGTACAATCGTTCCAATACATATTCTTCGACTGTATCCTTCAGAGCCATATTGAAGACGTACACGTCGCGTTTTTGACCGATTCGGTGGATCCGACCAATACGCTGTTCTACGCGCATAGGATTCCAGGGCAGATCGTAGTTCACCATAATATTACAAAATTGTAGGTTTCGTCCTTCTGACATAGCGTCTGTAGAGACTAACACGCCGCCTTCTTTTTCGAAGTTCTTCACGATCTGTTCTTTTTCTTGGCTGGAATGACCCCCATGGAAGGAGTGGACAGTGTATCCTTCCTCGGTTAATCGATCAAGGATCTCCCGCTGGGTCGCTCTAAACTGAGTGAAGACGATGACGCGTCCCATCTCGACATGATCACGGGCTTCCTCGACGATGCTGAGTAGCTTTTCTTGCTTTGTGACAGTCTCGATCGCTTCAATCAAGTCGAGAATTGTTTCCAGTTCTTCGATATGGGTGAGTTCAGACTGGTCATCAAGCCGTTTCTCAATAGTCGCTTTCAGCGCTGCAGGACTGCTGACGACCTCTTTCTGAAGCAGCATTAGAACCAGCTTTTGGCCTTGGTCCTGACTATACGCACCTCTGACGTAATCAGAGACTGCCTGATAGAGCTCTCGTTCTTCAGGAGATGGATCGAAAGTTCGAGTATCGATGCTTCTGTTCGTGAAGTCAATATCCGTATCTGCGCGCCGATTCCGAATCATCACCTTGTTCAGCCGATCCTGTAGCTCGTCGCGGTTGACGAGTGTCTCCTGATTACTGTTTACGAAATAGTGATGGAAGACATCCCGCGTCCCGAACAGTCCCGGTCGAAGCAAGGAAACAACATTATACAGGTCAGTTAGCTCGTTTTGAATGGGCGTGGCTGTCAGGAAAAACCCGTAGTTGTACGAAAGATTGTCAATCAGATCATAGCGGTCCGTCTCCTCATTTTTGACGTAGTGGGCCTCGTCAAGAACTAGAACGTCCCAGTCTCGGTTGAGCACCGTTGCTCGATGCCGATCGCTCTTCGCCGTATCGATACTCGCTATGATGTGGTCGTGCTTGTTGAACCCGCGGAATTCGTCGTCGTAGTTACACACGTACTCAAGTCCGAATTTCTCCAACAGTTCCCCCTGCCACTGCTTGGCGAGTTGGGCCGGGGTGAGAATGAGAACAGAATCATCCGTCTCACGGAAATGCATCTCCTTGAGGATCATCCCCACCTCGATCGTCTTGCCCAAGCCCACCTCGTCAGCAAGTAACGCTTTCCCGTCCATCTCGAAGAGCGCCCGGTAGGCAGCGTCAACCTGATGTTCAAGCAATTTGACCGACTCCTCATCTAACTGCTTTAGCGATCTGAGTTCGGAGTCGGGTTGGCCAGCCTGGAGACGAACTGCTTGAATTGTCTGCACGTGATCACCATCAGTAGAGTCCTCATCTATCGAATCCAGAAGATCATCCGCAGATTCGTGAGTGACCTCTGTCTCAACGAGGTCGAAGTCTGACATAGTATGTTAGAATCAGGTGAGAGGCAAATACGTTACGTGCGGGTGCGATAGATGACCAATCTCTCTCTTCGTCTCCAATCTGTAGAGTCAGATTGAGCGTTCACAGAAATCGTTACGTACGAAGTAGCAGGGCGCGGAGAGTGCGTCCATTACAACCACAACCCTGCAGGACGTAGTCGGTAATTCACTTCTGTGGACTGCGTCTCGATTCAACAAGAGGAACGGAATGTGAGTCAACAGCCTTCTCCTATTCTTCTACGGTTGACGGTTTACCTGCGGGTGTCCTGTGCTCATACTTTTCAATCATCTACTGTAGCAGTTTGTCGTAACTGATCCCGCTGCGCTTCACCTACAAAGGTCACGAAGCGTACTCTTCTGACAGGCTAACGTCGTCCGGTTTTCGGACAGCGTCATCCATATGCGGATTATGTTGGCTTATAAGAGAAGGCTCGCTTCATCGAAGTACCTTACACTCAAAGAGGCGGTAACGGTGAGGTTAGTCGGCGGGATTTATCACACTTGGATGGATTGGATGGACATATCCACTATGTCTAAGGAAACGGGTCGCTCTGCTGAGCGGAGTGAACGGAAGGAACTCCCAATCGAACGCGGGTTCCCAATTGAACGAATTAATGAAATTGCTAGTCGGGAAAGTCGAGCCAAGCGTCACTATCGACCAATATACACGATGCACAAATGGTGGGCGAGGAGACTCGGGTGTGTCTTCCGGTCGATTTGTCTCTATACGCTATTAGATGATCCTGAAACAATCTCTATTCAAGATATAGGGGAAAATGGGACTCTTAATGATTTTGGTGGGGGTCATAGTGAAGTAGAGAACCTCATCGATACTGTAGATATGACTGACCCTGAGTCCCTTTGGAACCTCTACACAAAGGATGTTCAAGTTGACAATAGGAAGGTATTTGATCCGTTTATGGGTGGGGGAACATCAGTAGTTGAGGCATCGCGTTTTGGAGCAAAGACAGTTGGTAACGATCTCAATCCTGTTGCTTGGTTTGTTTCAAAAAAAGAGGTAGAAGCAGGTACAACATCAGCCGAGGAGCTAGATCGGGCCTTTGAGCAAGTTCAATCTGAGGTTCGGGACGAGTTACTTAGCTATTACAAAACATCTTGTCCAAACGACGACCACGATGCTGAGGTTATGCATAATCTATGGGTGAAAAGGCTAGATTGTGTTTCTTGCGGAGAGTCGGTTCCCCTGTTCAACGATTATCGAATTGGCAAAGGACGCTATGGTAAAGATGGGTACACAGTATGGTGCCCTGAATGTGACTCTATCACCCAATCTGAGGATTGGCGCTCTGAAACTTTGTGCGGCCATTGCGGCCACTCCTTTATTCCGCAGGAAGGGACAGTAAGTGGTCAAAACTATACCTGTCGTGATTGCGGACAAAAGTATTCGGTAGTTGATGCAATACAAGAGCAAGATGGATTTGGTATGGAGCTGTATGCGGTCGAGTATTATTGCTCAAAATGTGATGAAAGAGATGATATGGGGCGAGGTGACGTAAAGGGTTACAAGCCTGCGGAAGACCGCGATATCAGATTATACGAAAAGGCCGCCTCTGAATGGAACGCAAGCGATGACTTATTAAAATATATACCGGATTATGAAATTAGACCAGGTGCGGCTACTTCGACGGATTTCGGCAGTAGATATGATGGATATGATTTGCCGAGCCGTGGCTACAGCAAATGGAGCGATATGTACAATGACCGCCAACTGTTAGGATTATCAAAACTACTGAAAGCCATTGACGGGGTAGAGAACCAAAACGCCAAGGAGTATCTGCTTCTCGCATTTTCAGAATCGTTGCGATTCAACACGATGATGGTTGGGTACCAAGCAAGCGCAAACAAGATCCAAGATTTATTCAAGACAAACTCTTTTGACCCGCCCACTTGTCCCGCGGAAGCCAACATTTGGGGGGCCAAATACGGGATGGGCAATTTCAGGGCAACTTGGTCGATGGTGAAAGATGGAGTTGCTTACGCAAAAGCACCTACTGAGCGATATATTGTCGATGGAAGTGCCGAAGAAACTGAGTCATTCAATACCCCAATCGGCCAAAACGCCTCGGTGAGCCAAGGTGATTCTATGCAGTTAGATTACGAAAATGAATTTGATGCGGTAATTACTGATCCACCATACTATGATAATATAATGTATTCTGAATTATCTGATTACTTCTACGTTTGGCAGAAGCAGGTATTGGATGATCAGTATGAGTGCTACGAATCTACCCACACTCCAAGAGCAGAAAGCATTGTAGCAAACCCGGCGGAGAACAAAGGTGAAACAGAATTTGAGAAAGATCTGTTCCGATCCTTTGAGACTATCCTAAAATCGTTGAAAGATGATGGTGCACTTGTTTTCACCTACCATCATAGTAGCTCTGAGTCGTGGGGTGAATTGCTAGAGGCGTTATGCGAAATTGGGTTTGAAGTGACTGCAACCTATCCTATCTCATCAGATATTCAAAAATTCACGAAGGGGGAAGTTGTTGAGTTTGATATTGTCATCGTTGCTCGACCGGCAGGTCAGCGTAGTACAATTAGTTGGAACTCCCTTCGTCGGAACATCTACCGTACAGCCCAACGGACACATCAACAACTAGAAGAACATCGTGATCTTTCGCAAGGGGATATTGGGGTTATTGAGATGGGAGAATGCTTCCACGAATATTCTAAACATCACGGGAAGGTAAAGCGGGCAGGCGAGGAGATGAGTGCTAAAGAAGTAGTGGACGAAATTTATGGGATTATCCAACAAGGGAGTGACATTGGAGAGATTGATGTATTCCTTGATCTTCTTGAGACCCCTGATGCGACCTATAATGACCTGAATAAACTCACTCGCGGAACAGATGCGAATCCCGATCAAATGGAAGATATGCAATTATACCGGATGGAAGGTGGGAAGTTCATCCTCGGAACGTGGGGTGATGAGAAGCGGATGGCCTACATTCAAGAGCGAGTCAATGGAGATGACCAATCCCTGAACGCACTTGACAAGGCACAATTCCTTCGCTACCGCTACGAACAGGGTAAATCCACACAGAATTACCTTTCAAAGTGGGACATTAATGACGAACTCCGCGAACTGTGTGAAGGGCTAGCCGACGCGACCGGCGACGACACCTATCGGCGTATCCTCGGGGCCGACTCTACTCTCGGAGATTTCTAAGCCAACCTTCTCTTTCTGAACGTTCCTTCCGCTCACCAGAAAGACGGGGGAGATCCCTATGCCGTATGAGGTAGTTCTGTAGGTCATCTGGGAGACGAATAAAGGCATTCGTGATACTCTTATCGGTAAGTCGTAGTAGTGATATACCGCGCTCAGAAAATAGCCCAATACCGCGTAAACTACGCTATACTCAAGCAACTATTTCTGGTTCTGAGCTAGTTGACAGATCACTCAGCACCCATTACACAGAATTGCCCTGAGTCTGGTACATTGCGGATATATTGGAATTGTGACTGTATAAATAGCCGAGATACTGTCACCCGAGCGTTTATTGTGTCGACACAAGCAGTACTTACGTACATAAGAATGGCTGAGACTGAGCCCTTGCCCAAAACTCTCGATGACACGGTTACCCTGAGCCGTGAACTTCGAGAGGATGGACAAATAGACGGACAAGTAAAACTCTACAACGTTGAGGACGACGAGGAGTTCGAGTCGGACGCCGAACTCTTCTTTGATCGGACGCTGATGACCCAAGGGCTTCGAGAAGCCCTCACAATTCTACGCGACTCACTTACCGGCGACGATCCACGAGGTACGCATATTCTCTATGGCCCGTACGGCAGTGGGAAATCCCACCAGATGGTTGCCCTCTATCACTGCTTTGACGACCCCGCCGCTGCAGCTGATTGGGCCAGCGACTCGATAGATGGGTTCGAGTCAGCACTCCCTGATAGCGCGATTCCGATTACAGTCGCAATGCAGAACGAACAATACGAGTATCTCTGGGAGCCGTTCTTTGAGGCCTTGGACTACGATCCTGGGGCTTTCGATTCCGGTGGCTACCCTGATATGCAGACGATTCAGGACGCCGTCGGGGATGAGACTGTCGCGTTCTTCGTCGACGAACTCGAAGACTGGTTCGACACGCTTCAGGGAGACCGCAAGAGTTCGAACAAGGCGTTTCTGCAGTCACTGCTTGAATCGACCGCACTCTCCGACCTCGACCTCTACACGATCGTCTCTGTTCTTCGTGAGGGCTCTGAGGTTCACGACATCCTGAATCGAGAACAGGCGGTCGAAGTCAACATGAACAATCAGGTGGACAAGCGGGAAGTCCTGCGCCACCGCCTCATCGACGATATAGACGAGAGTGCCGCCCGCGAGATCGTCAACGGCTACTTCGACGCCTATGACCAGTCCGACCACGTCACGCTGCCCGATGATCTCCTGGCGGACATGCACGATCTCTACCCGTTCCATCCCGTACTTCTCGACGCGCTCGAAACGCGCTACTACGCCGACGAAGGGAACCAGAACACCCGTGGGATGATCTATCTCTTCTCGAAGGTTCTTCTCGAAATGCAGGATCAGACGGATCTGATCACACACGGTGACATCGACGCGATCGAGTTCGAAAACGAGTTGGCAAAAATCAATTACGAACGGTTGAACGCGGCGACAGGCGATATCCAGAACCGCGTCGATACTGACGACGTACCACACGGTCGCCGCGTCCTGAACACGATTCTTCTGTACTCGCTGAAGCCCAGCGAGGGAGAAGGGGCTGATGTCTCGGAGATTGTGATGGGCGCGTATCAGACCGGAGATCTCGTAGCCGATGTCGTGCTGGACCTCGAACGACTCCACGGGGTCGCATGGCATCTACACAAACTCAACGGGAAATACGCAATTCGAGATCGACAGAATCCGAACGCGCTCATCCGGAACGCTGCGACCGACGTTTCAGAGACAGCAGCCAAAGCCGAAATCGCGGACTTCATCACGGACATCTTCGGCTCGAACGCGTATACGATCGGGTTCCGGACGAATGACATCCGTGACATTCCGGATGACCGTGAGATCAAAGTCGTCGTGAAGGACGACCAGTGGACGCAGGAAGAAGTCGAACGGGTCATCACGAACGACGGTAGAGGGCGTGAGTGGCGTAACACGCTTGTGTTCATCCAGCCCTCTGGAGACAAGGCCATCGAGTCCGGGACGCGGTACATCGACAAGGCCCGATACATCGAGGGTGCCCGGCAGGTTCTCGCGGACGAATCGCTCGACGAGGAGATCCGCGAGTCCATCGAGAACATGAAAGAGCAGGAAGTGAGCGAACTCAAAGAGGAGCTCCAGCTGCTCTACGGAGAGGTTATCGATGGCGATGACCTACTCAACGAGTTCGACCTCGCTGCCCCGATGGACCTCGATGTCTACGTCATCGATGGGCCTGAACTGAGCGCATCAAACATCGCTGACTCCGCAGCCGCCGATCCCTTCGACCTTCAGACCCACGTCTGGTCCATCGTCGAAGACTTACTCGACCGTCGGGGGGAGATTTCAATCGAGGATGTCTACGAGCAGTTCCTTCGAGATCCCGAGTTGCCGATTCCCGGGAGCGCGAACGACATACTCAATGGAACCGTCAAGGCACTTGACGACAATCCGATCCTCGCACGAGACTCAAGCGGATTCCGTGATGATCTCTCCGGGAGTTCACTCGATACAATCCTGGTCCACAAAGAAGACGTTGCTGTGTGGGGAGTAGACGATGTCGAGCAGGAACTCCGTCAACGGTTCGGGAGCGGCACGACGGCACTGGACATTGGTGACTTCGAACTCGAACTCGTCCAAGACGGAGAAATCTGGATCGACGGGGACAGCCACGACATCATTATGCGAGCCGTCGGTCGGCTCAACCGTGAGGATCAGTACGTCATCGTCCGGGGGAACGAGATCCTCGATAAACCGCAATCCGACGCGACGCTGCGGGATGTCGGTAGCGCGACGGTCGTCGGAGCGTCCCATCTGGTTGATCGGATCGAAGCGTCAATCGAAGCGGACGGATACGCAAAACTCGATACGATTATCGGAGAGATCCGCAGCGACGAAAGCGTGTTCCTTCCACCAGACGAAACTGAGACCGTCGCACGCGAAGCGGTCAACGACTTCCTCGTGGACGAGTACGTCCTCGAAGCAGGCGGTCGATACTTAGCGTCGCTTGGTGATCGTGACCCGACGACAGTCAAAATCGTCCCGACAGTTCCCGACCGGATCGGTGAGCAGATCCTAGAGTACATTGAGGATCTCAAACCGGGAGAGCAGTTCACCGTGAACAAGGTGACAGGTCGATTCGACGATAGTGTCACCGAGTACATGGTACGGACGTTCTTGCTTGAGAACATTGGCAAGGACGAAGAGCCCGAATACGTCGTCAACACAACCGGGTCGGACAAGGCATCGGACTGGGTGCCCGGGTATCCATTCCGGAAGGCCGACACCGAGGCCGATACGTGGCGGTTCGAGTACAACGGTGATGACGTTGCAGTCCTGCGGAAGAAGTGGCGGGACGAGCATCAGGCGGGCGAGGTTGAGGTGGGCGATGTCACCTTCATGTTACCGGATAGAGAGGGGATTCCTAGTGCCTTACAGGGAACCGCCGATGTTGAACGAACCCAGATAAGCCTGACATTGCAGTCTGAACAGGACTACACGAAGGTACAGGATATGTTTGAACGGATGCCGGACGAAGCGACGAGCATCAAAGTCGAAATTAGCTTCCAGAAGTAGCGGTCGAAGCACGGAATTCCGATCGGGGAATAATAGCCAATAACCGCGATTCGGGGGCTTACTAATTATCGATTATACGACTGCTTGTCTCATATCTGCCAAGACGTTTATAGTGACTCTGGGTAGTTATGAGACAAAGTGAGCGCTGGGTGAGAATTCTGCGTTCGCAGAACGAATCGGATAGCTGGACTAGTGAATCTAGTTAGTCCTGGAGCGTAGCGACTGTTCGGCCCGTTTTTCGCCTTCTTTGCTCCGCGATATATCGTATACCGCGAGTGCCTCATCAAGACTCATAACGTACCAGAGAACCAGTCGTGAGGGTGAATAAAATCTCAGATAATTGTCTGAATATCGAGATCGATTAGAACTTCAGAACTGACTTAATGTCTTCTCCGCTCGCAGTATTCTCCTCTCTGATGTCCTCTATGCCCCCAAGGACACCTTCTGGGACAAGCGGGTCTTCACCATTATCGGAAGAATCAGTACTATTGCCAGTGCCTGAGAGGCTCATTACTAGCCGTTATCTCGTCTAATATCATTAAATCTCGTTTATACCGAGGTACTGTATCGATACCAGACGACACATTCGTTTTCGTAGAATCTCGGTTGGTTCAGTAGAGAATAACCGTCGAGGCTGTACACTTATGAGGCTAGTCGGTAATCCCTACGGTATACTGATTTATGTCTGAACAATCTGGGTCCTCGTCAACAGAACACAAGCGGACGGAACTCCCCATCGAACGGGGATTCCCCATCGAGCGCGTGAACGAAATCGCAGAGAAGGAAGGCCGAGCGAAAATGTACTACCGGCCGATCTACACGATGCACAAATGGTGGGCCCGGCGACTCGGCTGTGTCTTCCGAGCAATCTCACTGTACACGCTTCTCGACGATCCGGAGAAGGTCGAGGTCTTTGAACCCGGACAGGACAACGAGACGCTCGCTGATTGGGGGGACGAGACACAGACGGACATCGCATCGCTCATCGATCGCGTAGATATGAGCGACCCTGAGAGCCTCTGGGAGCTGTATCCCAAGGACGTTCGCGTGGAAGACAAGAAGATTCTAGATCCGTTTATGGGCGGTGGAACATCGCTCGTCGAGGCGTCACGGTTCGGTGCTGAGGTGGTTGGAAACGACCTGAATCCCGTCGCGTGGTTCGTTACGAAGAAGGAACTCGAAGCGGGACAGACTGATGTCGAGGACCTAGAAGCGGCGTTCGAACAGGTCAAAGAGGACGTTGCTGATGAGATTACGCAGTACTACAAGACGCCCTGTCCGAACGGCGATCACGAAGCGGACGTGATGTACAACTTCTGGGTGAAGGAATTGGACTGCGTCTCCTGTGGGTACACGGTGCCGCTGTTCAAGGACTATCGTGTGGCAAAGGGGCGTTACGAGAACGATGATATGTATAACGTTCTCTGCCCCGACTGTGGTGCGGTGACCCTCGTAGATGACTGGCAGTCAGAGAGCGTTTGTAACGACTGCGGGCACGGGTTCGTTCCGAAGGAAGCGAACGTCTCACGGGGCGGAAAGTACAACTGTCCCGACTGCGGGCAAAAGTACGCGATTACGGACGCGATACAGGAACAAGGGGGATACGATACCCGACTCTACGCTCTAGAATATTACTGTGAGCACTGTGAAGATGCCAATGAAGATCGAAGTTTGTACAAAGGATACAAAAAGTCTGAAAATATAGATATTCAGCTCTTTGATGAAGCTAAAAAAAGGTGGGAAGAGGATGAGGAACTCCACTCTTATTCACCTTCTGAGCAGGTTCCTGAGGGACATATTCCTTCAGAGAGAAACCCAATCTTTGACCACGGATATGAAGATTGGCAAGATATGTTTACTGACAGGCAGTTGTTCGGTCTAAGTACGCTTCTACGCTCAATCGATCAAAATGTATCAGACAAGAATGTTAAGGAATTGTTGCTTCTTGGCTTCTCTGACAGTCTGATGTTCAATAGCACCTTTTCTATTTACAATCTAAACGCTAACAAGATTGAGGGTACTTTTAGAATGAATTCGTTCGTCCCTCAGACAGACTTCGTTGAGAACAATCTCTGGGGTGCCAAATTTGGACGGGGAACCTTCTCCAATACTATGGATAAGGTCTTTAGTGCTGTAGAATACGCTTCAAATCCCACTGAGCGCTATATCGAAGATGGTGAAACAAAGGAGTCAGAGCCTTTCTCGAAAGAAATTGGTGGAACATATACTCTGAATCTGGGGGATGCCAGAACGATTGATTTCGGAAAAAACGAATTTGACGCAGTAATCACAGATCCCCCGTACTATGATAATGTTATGTACTCAGAAGTTGCTGACTACTTCTACGTCTGGCAAAAAATTCTGCTGAAGGATGAGTATCCCGGGTTCGGTGAAGAAAAAACACCCCGGGCAGATAGTATTGTCACTAATCCATTCCATGGTAAAACGGCAGAAGATTTTGAATCTGAACTCGGTCAAGCATTTGAAAATATACACTACCATCTCAAGTCAGATGGACTGTTGGCATTCACCTATCACCATTCTGATTCGGAATCTTGGGGCGAATTACTAGAGTCACTCTGTGAAACTGGATTCGAAGTAACAGCAACTTATCCCATTTCATCGGACTTGAACAAGTTCATTACCGGAGAGGCAGTGTCATTCGACATCGTCGTCGTCGCACGTCCAGTAGACGACACCCAACCCGCATCCTGGAACTCGCTCCGCCGCGACATCTACCGCACAGCCCGCCGAACCCGCAAGCAACTCGAAGAGAACCGCGAACTCTCCCGCGGCGACATCGGCGTGATGGAGATGGGCGCGTGCTTCCGTGAATACTCCAAACATCACGGGAAGGTTCAGCGTGACGGCGAAATTATGTCCGCCAAGGAAGTCGTCCAGGAGATCTACGGTATCATTCAAGAGGCCAGTGACATCGGCGTTGAGGACGTGTTCATCGATCTCCTCGACAGCAACAATCCGTCCTTCGATGACGTGAACAAGCTCTGTCGGGGCACGAACGCCACTCCCGAGGAGCTGAAAGAGATGTGCCTCTACAACCAGGACGACGGCTTCGAGCTCGGTACGTGGGACAACGAGAAACGGCAGGCCTACATTCAGGAACGAACCAACGGCGACGGCGACGACCACCTCTCGAACCTCGATAAACTGCAATTCCTTCGCTACCGTTACGAGAAGGGACAGGCCGTCCAGAACTACGTCGACAAGTGGGGTGTCGATGACGACCTGCGCGAACTCGCCGGTCGGCTGGCGGACGTGACTGGAGACGAGACCTACACGCGTGTACTTGGAGATCGAGATATTACGAGTTACTAACGATGGCAGGACCAGGCCGAATCCCCGGGCAGTACAACATCATCCTGGACGGGGAGTACGATACGTTCGATCATCAGATGCCGGTCGAAGAGTTTCTCCAACGGCTCAAAAACGACGACGTGCCGGGTGAGGTGAGTGTCGTTGGACTCGAAGAGGCGTTCGACGACGAAGAGCTGGTAAACGAGTTGGCTCGTGAAATGGATCAGCGGGCCGATGATCTGGAGTACCAGAGTCCAACCATCCAAATCGTAGTCAAGGGATCGTTCCATCGCCAAGGGAAAACGTACGATCTACGATATGACGGTGAACTCTACTCTCTTCAGGAAGTCTTCGGTCCACAGTTAGAGCGAAGAGAACAGGGTGATTGGATTACTACCCCGTTCTAAGTACTCCAAATCGTCCTGAACCTCTTCTGTTCCACTCTACAGCATATCGTCCGTCGTCTTGGCTCGTTTCAGGGCTCCGAGTGTTGTATACTGGAGCGACTGGGGCGACTTAGTCTCATAGGGAACTGGGTCTTCTAACTCGTAGAGACTGTCTGGTTCAAACCGGACAACCATTTTTCCTTCCCCGATCTCATCTCTATCCAGATATTCCAACGGTGGTCGTTCCAAGTTTGCTTCGTCTGGGGGAACTACATCACGGACAGTCGCAAAATACATCACTTCACGTGGATCCCTGGCAACGTACATCGCTACGTAGTCAAATTCACTCCCGATTCGAACAAATCCCCAAGCATTGTTTTCCTTCAGGAATGGTAGACCCGATGGTCGCGTCGGGAACACAGCCACTTTCGAATCATCTTCTCCCTGAATATCTGTACGCTTTATTGACCCCGCGGTATGGTTTTTTACTGGCTCAATAGCTCCATCACTGCTCCCACCTGAGGAGCCACCACCACTACCACCTGTATCTGCATCGATTTCGGATTCAATATCCGAGACGAGTCTGTCGACTAGTTCCTTCGATTGAGACTGAGCCAGCGAAGAAATCGTGTCTGAAACTCGATTCGACAACACACCAGCGATCTCATCCGCAATCTCGTCTTTTTCATCTTTGAGGACTCGACGAGCCTCTCGTAATTCGTTAATTCGTCCGAGAATTCTTCCTGATTCACCCGATTCGATGGCACCCTTCTCGAAGGCATTTACAACTGCAAGCCTGTCTGGGAGTTCCTCTAATGAGGCATCTCCGACCTTCTGTATGTTCACATTGGAAGCGTCGACTCGTCGCTGAAAGAATCGATATTGCTTCCCGTTTGAGAGAATTCCATAAGTGACGTTCTTATTCATCATATAGGACGATAGCTGCTCTTCGTGATCGGCTGTTAGGGTGGTATCTACCCCCTTTGCTTCAACAAAGGCGACTGGCGTCTCTTCCAGAATGAGTGCATAGTCTACCTTGTATGTCTGACCAAAGGCTTCTACGGAATACTCAAGTTGTGTGTTCCCTGGAATCTCCCACCCAAGCAGCTCTAAGAAATCACGGAGAACCGCAGCTTTCGTGTTGGCTTCATCCATCTGCGGTGAAGACTCCAGAACGGCTTCAGATTGAGTAACGTACTCTTGAACGTCATCCCTATCCATCGTATCATACCACGTCGTATCGGCTGTTTATAAATTCCCGCGGGTAAATATATGGAAACGGTTACACTCAAAGCAACTTCAGCGGCCCTTCTTTCTCGACATCCCCCGTCCCGTTTTCAAGAAAGTAGAGATCAATCCACTCTTCTCCCCCATCCCGACGGAAGACAGGCACACACGTTGTCGTATGCTCGTACCGTCGTTCACACCGGGTTTCGATTTGCTCGCGCGTCCAGCCGCCGTCTTGCTCCAGATCGTATCGATTGCGAACTTCCCACGAGTACTCGTCAGCAGCCGCTTTGATAACCCGCAGTGAGAAATCCCTCGGGTCTTTGAACGTGAACGGGCCGCTCATATCCGTCGCACGATCCAGATCACTTTCGTCAACTCCATCGAGACACAGGTGGTTGTCGCTCTCTGCGACAGCACGAAACACTTCGAGCTCCGGACTTTGTTCTAGGAGTACGCCGTGAAGGTAGTCGTGGACAACTTTGTCGTATGAGTCCAGCGCAAACTCACCGTCGGGTGATACGATTTGAAGCTCGGCTCCGGTCTGAGCAACACGTCGTCGTCTTGGCTCCAACAGTGGACACAGGAATGCGAGATGGTCAGTGTGAAGCAGGTATGCGTAACTGAACAACCGGGAACGGGATGGTGACTCTTTCACCGGGTCGTGGCCTTCAGCGTAGTACTTCGAGTCCAATACTGCGATGGTTTCGTCGCCTTCCTGGAGCGCGTGGTCGGGCTCGTGGTAGATCTGGCCTTCGTCCTCGAACGGTTTGACCGATGGTGACCGAACCGGAGTAACGTCATCTGAGTCACCGAGGTGGTCGTAGGATTTGATGTAATTGAGCTCCCGTTCGATGACGACCTGAGAGTACTGCTCGAAGAGCGATTCCATATTCAGGACGTAGTCCACAACCAACTCTCGCGGCCCGTCACGCAGTTGTTGGCCGAGGGACGAGGACATCACCGCCTTGGAAACATCGAACCCTTTCTGATAGTACCGACGTTGCTTTGGAAGGTCGTGAAGCGAAATTTCCCGGTACTCGTCCATCCGATCCAGCCCGCTATCGACGCCCATACTCTCCAGCCGCTCTACTTCTCGATGGACTTCAGAGAAGATCCGATCGTAGGCAGGGTGGTCGTTCTCCGGGGATTTCTGTCGGAAGAGTCGAAGGAGAGTTTTCCCCGCGTAGTGGAGCAACGAGTTGGCAGCGTTGTTATACTCGGTCTCGTTGCGGATCCAGTGTGGTTCGATCGTTCCCCGAGCGTGGTTCAGCAGCGTTTGCTCGACATCGATGTCGCCGCGACCGTCCAGACTGTTGACTCTCCTGATGACGAGATCCCGGATATATCCGTTCCGCTGAATCCTTTCCAATCCGTCGAGGTAGTTGATCGCCAGCACGACGAACACATCGTCGAGATGGATGTCGTCGGAGAGGAAATCCTGGAGCGGGATGCCGTGATACTCGATCGATCGGTTCTGGTCGTAAACCGCCAACAGCATGTCGAATATGTACTCCCAGTCGATCTTTGGATCGACCTGTACCTTCGATGATGGCGTGAGACTCACGACGCCGACGATGTCCGTCGCTTCGACGTGGAGTATCTCGTTATCGTCGCCGTCTACTGTGACGGTCACTACCTTGTATTCCTGGTCCGAGTCGAGTGCTTCCTGACTCTTCGTGAAAACACCGGGGCTCTCTTGGGCGAACGACGCGCGACGAAGTTGGTCTATTATGGATGACGGACAGCCCTCTATCCGGATCTCACCCCGCTCGGGGATGTTGAATGTATCTTGCCCGTATTCGTAGACTTCGTCGACGGTGCTCATTACTCGTAGGAACCCATCTGGCGACGCTCTTGTTCGAGTTCGCGTTCTGCGAGTTCAGCCGCAGGTGAGAGATCGTATTCCTCGAATTCGCCGTTGAGTGCTCGGTAGTGTTCTGCGATTCGTTCGATCTGTGGAAATGCCGCGGCATTCAGCAGGCGGGGAACGATGTAGGTTCGGAACGCCTGTCCGACTGCGTCTGTCTGATCGTGCTCATACTCCCCACCCTCACGGCAGGCAACGCCGAGGAAGACCGCCACGTCACGGTAGTGCATTGGGCCGAATCGCATGATTGCTCCTTGTGATGTAGATTCATTCCCGTGGTTGATCCCTTGGTAATCTTGACGAAATAGCTCTAGGAGACGATTGATGTCTAAGCCAGACTCTTCAGGAAGCTGCGAATTGACTTCTCCAGCAATATGGGTATCCAACCAATTGGTGAAGAGTCTGTCACGCTTATCTTCCTCATACTCATCAATTTCGATCATCGCAAACCGCCGGGTGATCGCGTTATCGAGTTCGTTCACCGTCCGGTCCGACATATTCATTGTACAGATGATGTTCACTCGCTCGTCGAGTTCAATTGTGTCCCCCTCGTCAGTCTCGAAGATTGTCTGGTGGGGGTTCTCGATGGCCGTATAGAGAGGTCCGAAAATCTTTGAGATGTCCGCTCGGGTAATTTCGTCCAAGATGACCCCGTACTCCACATTGAACATGCGGGCACGCTGAACTGCTTCTGAGACGCAACCGAGCTTCGTTCGGTAGCTCAGTGATTCGCCAGTATAATCTGGACTGATGCCGCCAATGATGTCGGATGGAGTCCACGATGGGGTTGCCGTATTGAGACTGTAGCCGATGGTCGTTTCTCGGGCAAGCTGTTTGGCAAATGTGGTTTTTCCAGTCCCGGTCGGCCCGTAGAGGACGACAGGCTTCCCAGCCTCTAGTGCCACCTTCGCGTTTCGTTGGACATCCCGAGGGACCAGAATCTCTTCGGGGGTTTCGTCGCCCCGTAGACTCACAAGACGCTTGAGACGATCGGACGCAAGTGACGATTCGAGAACAGCTCGACGAACCTGACCGAGACCACGCTCACCATCGTGTCGTCGGTCAAGTTCCTGCTCTTCGATAAGGTACTCTAGTACCTCTTCGCTCTCTGCATTCCGGATTGCTTCGACGACGTTGTCTTCAACATGCCGAAGGACGCCGATATTCTCTTTCGCCTCTTCGATAGTATATCCATCCGACGAACTACTCATTATGACATACAGGTATAGTGTGGGATATAAAAACCATTCCTCGATTACCGAACTCGACTGGTCTGTGGTTACTTGTAGAATTGTTCAGTAACGTCCGAAATGCGAATAGACCAGATTTTCACCGTCCTGGACTTATCTTAGACCTCAACCCGATAAAGAACATACTAGTCAGAGGGGATTTGAGAAGGTAGATTCGGCTGGATTCATTCTGTGATAAAATAGGGTACAGAAAGGTTATCGCAGGTGACAGAGTTTCTCATTGTGATATTGAAGGGAATCGTAGGAAAGTTTGTGTTCAGATTCAACTGAGAGATGCGTTCCATCGACCTTAGAATCATATGGATGTTCGATAGACAAATCGTCGAGAGCAACCCGAACAACTCCATTATCAAAGTCTGCATGGTGATTTGGGCAGAGAACAAGCATATTGCTCACATCGTCTGGTCCATTATGTGGGGAGCCAAGAGGATTGAGATGATGCACCTCAGAGTAACCAGTCCCATCTCCACTGGCTAATCGGGCACCACATAACTGACAACGGTTATCGTATAGTGATTTGAGTTCCGTCACCGGTTCGGCATCTCTTTTCACCCGATCAAGAATTGTACGGTATCGGCCTGGTTCATTCGTGAAGTCGCCAGCAGAGAGAGTGATATCACTGAACTCGTCGAGATTCTCAAGACGCGTCGATTTCGGTTTGGGAGTCCCGACTTCCGTTTCGACGAGTTCGAGCTGCTCCCGCCATATATCCGTGAAGTACGCCGGATCGTATTCCCGATGTCGAAAAGGCCCACCACTGGCTTCTGCCACTTTGTCGAAGTCCCGGAGTAGCTCATAGAACCCTTGCTTAGTATGATGTGTGTTTTCGTCAAACCGTGGGAGAATTGAATGTACCAGTACCTCAGATACTTCCCCGAGTACGAGCAATCGCGGGAAAATCACGTCAAGAACTCTCCGGATATTTGGAGAGCCAGTAAACACGATCTGAAGCTTATTCTGTTCTGAAGAGTTCCCGTATGAGAGATTATAATCGTCACAGAAGCTCAAAAAAAGAGACGCAAAGGTTTGAGAAACTCCTGAGCGATGTAACCGTGCAACTGGATACATTCCATAGCCGATCTTGTATTCTTTTGATTCGTTTATGCTTGGACGATACCGACATGCACCGTCGTAAACTCCTGCAATCCATTCGACTGAGTAATCGGAGCGCGATTCGGCAGACGAGAGGTCTGGTATTTGAACGTCTTCCGTATTGATGTCATGCTCCTCAGCGATGTCTTCTGGCGCCGTGTGATACCGGCCTTTTGGCCGCCAACCGTACCGTAGCTCATCACGGAGAAGCGCGAAACGGTATATTTCCAGTGGCTCAAGGATTTCAAAGTCGAATTCATCAGCAAAGGTCCCAGTAACAAATGCAAGCTCTTGGACGAGGTGGGCTGATTCACCTGAAAGGAACGACTGAAGATCTTCTAGGTCACTTCGTTGTTGTAATCGAAAGAACTTGTCACCGTATCCACGTTCGATATACTCATACTGGTATCCCTGTGCTTCCAAAAATTCACCAATAACAGCAGCACGAAGCTCCGTTTCGTACGGTTGGATTCGAAGCATTGGTCGGACCGTATACATCCCCTCTTCAGTCTCGCTCATATCGAATCGAACCCGTCCAATCGTATCAAATAGTCCAGCAATGTATGAAGGAGCAAAATCGACTGTATCTGCGTCAGTACCCATATGCGACTATGATCGTCTCACGTGATGAATTAATCCTTACCCAGAATTCTACCAAACTTTCTTATTCAACTTTGACTTCTAACGATGCATGTCTTTCTCACAGGTTTTCACCGGTCATACATTCTCCATAGTAGAGCACAGGGGGTTCGACGCTGTCTCGGACATAGTCGGTGATCAGCCGGAAAGCGTTCTCTACATCGGCCAGCAGGAACATCCGAAAGACGTTACGAGGGAACGATGGAAGAATTACGGCCGGTCAGCGTGTCTGGGGATCAGTACCTTCGATGATGTCGTTTCGGAGTGCTATGAGCGTGACCAGTACAAGGGTCGAGTGACCCACATCGATAGACCACTTCTATTTCGACTTGTGGAACTTGGGGTCGAAGAGATAGATTCCCGGGAAAATCCGTTCTACACAGGCCAGCAGTTCCCCCGAGCAGGGCTCGTCGATGCAGCTGAAGATCTTTATACTGAACTCGAATTTGCTGGGCTCCTGTCGTCAGAAGCGATGCGTGAGCGACTCGTTAAAGAGGGGTTAGAAGATCGAGCCCATCACGTCGCAGAGCTGGCTGAAGGAATCGAGACGACTCGGCAGAAGATCTTGGCTGACGAGCTTCCTGACACGTACCGGACAGAGCGGATGCACCACGTGATCAAGATGGAAACGCCGCTTGATGAACTACTACCTGCTGTGGACGCGGTTGTACTCGGTGGCTTCACGCAGTTCGATGCGCTGGAACGCCGTTTCTTGGAACAAATCGTCAATACGTGGCCTACGGTAGCGTTGCTACCAACGCAGCACGATTCGGACAGTGCCTTGGGGATCGATCGAGGTGCTGCTCGTGCGCTCGAAACGTATCTCGAACTGGGATTCACACGAGACCACTATGAACCAGATTCAACGTCATCAGAAGAGCCTCAACGACGTGTCACGGCTAATCTCTATCGGCATCCTGAGACTGTACCTTCAACCGATGAGATTGATCCGGCAGCACTGGGGCTCTCTTACGTTGAATCAGAAACGGTTTCAGATGAAATCCGGCTCGTAGCGAAGCAGATTCGTAGCCAACTTGCTGACGGTGTTGAGCCGAGCACTATCGGTGTTATCCCAACGAGTCCGAGCGAGTATGCCGACCAGGTTCGGGAGTTATTCGATGTGTATGAGCTCCCGTATTCGATACGGACAGAAATCCCGCTCACAGAGACTGCGCTGGGAGAAGTTGTTGAGTCGATCTGTACGCTTGCTAGTGAGCCGCGGTCGATCGATACGGTTCTCGCTCTGCTTACAAACCCGCTTGTTTCAGTATCAGATGAGGGAGAGCAGATTGATTATCACGAACTCGCGCGGGTTACTGGTCGTATAGAGACGAATGAGCTCAATACGATTCTTGAACACGTTGACGAGACTGTCGCTGCAACTATCGAGTCGATCGTCCAGGACACAACGATGCTGTCCACCGTCGATCTCGAATCGCTACCCGGTCACTTGGATGCGCTTCTGAGGCGACTCGGGGTGGTGACGACCTTGGAGAGTAATGACGTATCATCCGAATTCCGGGCCCGCGAGTTAAGCGCTCAGGATCGTCTCGATCGTGTACTTGAGACACTGGTGCTTTCGGCACCTGCTGCGGATCTCGACATCGGTGATCCCACGAAGCGGCTGGAACGGGCTCTTGCTGGGGTGTCGGTTCGTGGGAGTGGCAGTGCGGATGATGAGAGTGTTGTCGTCTGCGGCTTGGGGGAAGCGTTCCTACACGAGTTTGATCAGGTGTACATGCTCGGTCTGACAGCCTCACATTTCCCCTCTGAAACAGAACGACTATCGTTTGCTCAACCGATTTACGATGCACATCCCGACTTTGAGCAGAAAGATGCCGGGCAGGAAGCCCGCTACCAGTTCGGTGCGGTTATGGCGAGTGATGCATCGATCCAGTTGTCTGCTCCACAGCGTAGCCAGAACGGTGATCCGTACGTTGAGGCTGACGTAGTGACTGAAATCCGTCGCCTCATCGATCTCGACGAAGTGACAATCACCGGAGACGGCGTGGTACCGGGCAGCCAGGAAGATGTTCAACGGGTTATTGGCGAGATATTGGGGTCGGTATCAGACCCACGACCAGAGGCACTCATCGACGAAGCAACTGACGCAGGGACGTTCGGACCCAATCAATATACTCGCATGAGAAATGGTGTAGAGTGCTCCTCAGCGCGGGCAGACGTGGCACTCACGCCGTACGATGGTAAACTCTCTCCGGAGACGGTCGCCCAAGTTCACGCAGAGAAGACACGCAAACCCTACAGCCCGAGTCGCCTCGAAACCTACGCTGCGTGTGGATTCAAGTACTATATGCGACGAGTGCTCGGAATAAAAACGCCGGACCCACTGACGCGAGAGCCAGACCCTGGCGCTCGTGGCTCCTATATTCACGACACGCTCGAACATTACTACCTCTCTCTGCAATCCGAATTGGGAGAAGCAGTCGATCCCGGTGGGGATTTTGATGAGCGGCAAGACCAACTGCTTGAAGTCGCCCTGGATCGGCTCAGTAACGCATTCAGCGACTACCCCGAAACCGCATTTCACGATCAGTGGCTCACGTCAGTACTCGCTGGACTTGGAACGCCGGAAGAGAACGTGTACTACGGACCCAACGACGAAACAGACGAAGGGAAGCCAGTTGCCCAAGGTCTGTTCTATCAATTTCTCGAACACGAGTTTACGAATCCCGCGAAAACGACTGCCCGGCCAACTTGGTTCGAGGCGCGAGTTGGCCAACCGTACGACGCTGGGACGCCAATTTCAGACGACCCAGCAATCATAGACTCACCGAATGGACCAGTCCCAGTTCACGGACTAATTGACCGTGTTGATACTGTTCCTGGAACAGACCCTCTACAGGTAGTTGTCCGCGACTACAAGACTGGAACGTCAACTCCCGGCGAACGTGAGGCGTTACTTGGTCTGAACTTCCAGCTGCCACTCTATGCGTTAATGGCTGAAGACGCTCTTGATGGGGTTGAGACTGTTGGAGCAGCCTACTATCAGGTCTCCCCGCCAACGTCAGTGAATTCTCGGAGCGGTCAGATCACGTCGCAAGAGATGGCTACGTGGCAGGGAAGCGACGACGTAAAGACGCCGTTGCTACGCCGTTCGTATCCTCACTTTGAGACGCACGAAGCGTTCCGTGGGTTTGTAGAAGAGATTACAGCAACGAGGGTCGGGAAACTCGCAACCGGGATCGAAGAAGGCCGGTTCCAACCGACGGTGCTTGATCCGTCTGATGCGGGGTGTCGGTACTGTGACTATGCCCACGTTTGCGATGTCCGGTCTCACCAGCGGCGAGAGACAATCCAGCACATCGACGATCATGGAATTTCAGCGTATGTGCCGCCGATGGCTCGTGATGTCGATACTGAAGATGTCGTGGGGGTGGAGTAACGATGGTCTCCTATGAGGATCTGACTGACGAGCAGCAGCGGGCTGTCGATGCGCTTGATCGCAACGTGACGCTCACCGCAGGGGCAGGCACAGGGAAAACTACGACGCTGACTGCACGATATCTGCGGATGATCGAGGAGTCGTTAGAAACGGAAACAGACGAGAATCAAGAGAGTGAGGTGCTACTCCCGGCGAACATTCTCACGACGACGTTCACGGAGCGGGCAGCTAACGAACTGGAAGACAGTGTCCGTAGCGAGATCACGGATCGGATTTCGTCACTGGAAGCTGATGAATTCGAAGCGTGGCGAACAGTCGCTGATGAACTCGAACACGGATACATTCACACGCTTCACGGCTTCTGTGCTCGGCTTCTGCGAGAACACGCGTTGAGTGTCGAAGGTCTCGATCCTGGCTTCGATACCCTCGACGAGAACGAGACGACAGCACTCATTCACGATACCGTTGGCACGGTCCTTGAAGAGTACGAGAACCACGATGCAACGCGAACACTCGCAGCTCGGTTTTCCCGGAGTCAGTTACGGGACGTACTGACTGACCTCGTGAATGAGCGGCCAGAGAGCGTTGAATGGGCCAAACGGTGGGCTGATGCGACCGAGGAAGAATACGTTTCGTTCGTTGAATCCGAACTCCATCCAATCGATCCGGACGAAGCAGCCGAACGACTAGCCGATCCGGAGTTCACCGAAGCTGTCGCAACGCTCCAAGAGATGGTGGAGAGTCCCCCAGACATTTCGACAGAGGGGACAGCTTGGAAGCGGGCTGTGGCCATCTTCGAGATTCTCAGTAACGACTTTGACGATGGTATTCCCACTCGCACGAAACAGACGACGATCTCGAAACTCAGCATACATCTCACGAAAGGCGGTGGTGAGCGCTACGCGGATTATACAGGAGCGAAGACGCACTGGGGGGACAGTCCTTGGAAAGACGAGTTCGATGCAGCCATCGAGCAGCTTATCGAGACACTCCAACCGGAAGGCTACGCGGTCAGCGTTGATTTAAAATTAGAAGCGAATAGTTTCCCGCTGGTCACCGCACTCGCAGAGTTGACGCTACTCACAGTGAGTGAATACGAGGATCGAAAGCGCAGGCAGAACGCGGCCGATTTCTCGGATCTCATCACGTATGCGGTTGAGTTCCTGGACAACGAAGAGAACGAACACATCCGCACGGAGCTTCGTGAGCAGTTCGAATATGTGATGCTTGATGAGTTTCAGGACACTGACCCTCGCCAGTGGGACCTCATCAAGCTCCTGACAGCGACCGAGGACGGAACCTTTGACGCACAAAACGTGTTCGTCGTCGGTGACGTGAAACAGAGCATCTACCGGTTCCGGAACGCGGACGTGACGCAATTCAAGAAAATCACAGAAACACTCGAAGCGACCGGGCCAGGCGCTGATCGAGCGGCTGACCAGCTTTCGACGAATTTCCGGACACTCCCGACGGTATTGGAGACAATTAATGAGCTGTTCGACACGGTCTTTGACGAAGATGGGGAGCCATACGAGGCCCCCCCACAGCGATTAACGGCGGAACGAGAGGATCCAGCAGACATCGGGAGCGCAGAATACCTCCTGGTACCGACTGATTCGGAGCTTCGAAACGCTCGATTCAATCACTATGAGAAGTTTGCTGACGCGGAGCCGGAGACTGATGCCGAGTTAGAAGCGATGGCGCTCGCAGCACGCCTCTCGCAAGTGCTTTCAGAGCCGTACCAAGTTTATCCTGAAGAGACTGCTCCTGATGAGGAAACGCCTGAACCGCGTGATATTGAACCAAGTGATATTGCGATTCTTATCCGGAGTAGAACCCACCTCAAAACCTACGAGCGAGCGTTAGACGAAGCCAAAGTCCCGTACTCTGTTGCATCTGGCATCGGGTTCTACGAGACGACGGAGATTACTGCGTTACTGAATCTATTCCGGGCGCTAGCAGATCCTGATGATGAACGAGCCCTCTACGCAGCACTTCGATCACCACTGTTCGGATTCACCGACGACACACTTGCTCAACTCAAAGTCCACGACGAGACACTCTGGGATGCACTAGCAACAACTGAGACACAGCAGTTGGTAGAAGCCTACGAGGTACTCAGTAAGTGGCGTCGTCTTGCTGGCCTCGGTGATGATGGAGTCGCAGCCTTCGATGGATCGTGGGCAGCCTTCCTAACCCAAATAATCGAGGACACGGGGTATCTGGTGAACGTGAGTGCGGGCGAACGCTCACAGCAAGCGATGGCGAACGTAGAGAAGTTCCGAGAACAGTTACGCGGATGGAGTGACGACGGCGTCCGTAGTCTTACAACGCTCGTGAATCGGATTGAACGCAGAGTCGAACTCGGGGGACGCGAAAGTGAGGCAGAAACAACTGATGACGGGGTACAGATCCTGACTATTCACGACTCGAAGGGTATGGAGTTCCCGTTCGTAGTTGTCCCTGAACTCAGCCGGGAATTCAAAGACGATGCAGCCCTTGGTGGTGGGAAAGTCGAGTTCGAGCGTGTTGGTGATGACCACGCGGTTGGGATGAAAGCTCCGAGCCTAGACGACCCGTTCGAGATGAAAGACACAATTGCCCGCAAAACCGTTCGAAACCGTCGCCGAGAGGAAGAGCGTGCCGAAGAGAAGAGGGTGCTATACGTGGCCTGCACCCGTGCTCGTGATCATTTGCTGCTATGTGGACATCACGAACTCGCGGGTGATGCTGAGGGACCAACTCTGACTAACCTAGCTGAAGCTGACCCTGAATCGCCATCGAGTTGGCGAGATTGGGTTCAGCCAGCTCTTCTCTCTGAGGAAGTGTGCAGCAAATTAGATACTGAGACTATCACCACCCAATCATATGGAGATGGGTCGTATCAGGTCTCGATTCCAACATCCAGAGTTGAGCGTGAAATGGAACGAGGAGAAGTTGACCTAACAGTTGAGTTATCACCGTCTCCACCTGAACGTGACATCTCATTCCGCCTTTCAGCTACTGATTTAGCCGCATTACTCGGCGGATTCGGTGAAATACAAGTTGACGAAGAGGCTCGGATTGCTTTCGTTGAGAAGACAGACCCGAGCCCAGACGATCGCCACGGCGAGGATGATCTGAGCGAGCAAGATGAAGAGGACGAAGTAGCTCGTGATACGGAGTCAGTGTCCGGACAGGCAAATATCGATCCGAGAGTGTTCGGTGAGATAGTGCACCGCATTTGTGAGCTCCGACCCCCTGAATCCCAGTGGAGGAATGTCATGGAACAAACCCTCGTTGATGAGGCTGCAGACGCTGACCTCACTGATGATTTACAGCGCCGCGTGAGTGACCACGCGCAACGAGGGATTGAGTACGTGAACGAGCAAGCTGCGGGTAACGAGGTTGAACAGCAGTACGACGAATTATACGTTACTGCGGAATTCGATCAAGGTGAGAT